>Ga0351919_10016_pt2 | contig 57994 bp, 56 predicted proteins | sample TotcelHT113001N6_FD_206845 | JGI IMG/M metagenome (GOLD analysis project Ga0351919, IMG submission 206845) | Enriched cells from coal bed in the Powder River Basin, Montana, United States - Total cells T11 rep1 HSBNCT.T11.300.1.N6 ...
GTGCTGCGAGGTTGGCCGCCTCCGGTGACGCAACCGCCGGGACAACCAATGACTTCAATGAAGTGATAGGGAGATTCGCCGTCTTTAATTTGTTCAAGTAGCTTCTTTGCTCCGGCAAAGCCGCTGGTAACGGCAATTTTAACTTCCACATCCTTGAGGTAAGCAAATTTAGGGAGGGGATTCTCAATTTTGATAGTGCATTCCTTGACCTGCGCTACGCCCACAAGCGGTTTAACATGTAGGTTTTCGAAGGGCAGCTCCCGACCGGTTACCAATTCGTATACGGTACGCAAGGCCGCTTCCATAACTCCGCCGGTGGCGCCGAAAATATCCGCTGCGCCGGTGGAAAGGCCTAATGGTTGATGGAAATGGCTCTCCTGCAGGGAGTTAAAGTCGATTCCCGCGCTACGAATCATATGGCCAAGCTCGCGGGTGGTGATGACGGCGTCGACATTGGCGTAGCCGTCATTTTTCATCTCCGGGCGAAGGATTTCGAATTTCTTAGCCGTGCACGGCATCACCGATACCACGAAGATCTCTTTCGGGTCAATGCCGATCTTTTCCGCGTAATAAGATTTGACCACAGCGCCCATCATGGTATGCGGGGATTTACAGGTGGAAAGATGATCCAGCAAATCGGGGAAAAAATGTTCCGCATATTTTATCCATCCTGGAGAACAACTGGTTATCATCGGTAAAGCGGTTTCTTTGCCGGTAAGCGCCTTGGTCAGGCGATCCAGAAGTTCGGTTCCTTCTTCCATAATTGTCAGATCCGCCGCCCAGTTGGTATCGAATACGTCGTCAAACCCCAATTCTTTCAAAGCGGAAGCGAGTTTTCCGGTGGAACGGGTTCCCACCGGATAACCGAACAGTTCGCCGATAGCGACACGGACCGCCGGCGCCACCTGTACCACCGTTCTTTTGGATTTGTCGTTGATCGCATTCCAAACCGCTTCGGTGGAATCGGTCTCTTTGAGGGCGCCCACGGGGCAGACTACCGTGCACTGTCCGCAAAAAGTACAAGCTACCGAACCGAGGGGCAGACCGTTGGCCGCTCCGATCTCGGTTTTAAACCCGCGTTTTTGGGGATTGATAGCCCCGATCTGTTGTATCTCGTTACAGGCGGTAACGCAGCGGCGGCAAAGAACGCATTTCGAGGCGTCCCGGGTGATGGATACGCAGGCGTCTGTTTCCCGGGTTGATCGTTCGCCTTCAAAGCGCGAGTCGGCAATGGAAAGTTGCTTGCCGAGTTTTTGTAGCTCGCAGTATTCGTTACGATTGCAGAACAGGCATTCCATATCGTGGTCCGAAAGGAGTAGTTCGTAAAGCACCCGGCGGGCATGGCGAACACGGGCGTTGTTGGTATGAATAACCATACCTTCTTTGACTTTTGTGACGCAAGAAGCCTGAAGTTTGCAGGACCCTTCGACTTCAACCACGCAGATACGGCAGGCGCCCACGGATTGAATGTTTTGTAGATGGCAAAGGCTCGGTATGGTGATGCTGTTTTGTTTTGCAGCCTCCAAAATGGTGCTGCCTTCGCTTGCTTCAACCTCTTTGCCGTTGATCGTAAAATGTATCATCTGACTCATCTCCTGTTGCAGTGCAGGCAGCGCATGGCTTCTGCAATGGCGTTTAGTTTCTGATAACCCAAGTCAACCTCGTCGAAGGAACATACGCGTTCATCGATCGGCAAATATTTTCTGGCGAATCTTTCCTGGACAACCACTTCGTCTTCATCGACGGCATCGGGGATGAAAATGTAATCGCCTTTATTTAGCTTCCCTTCGCCGCCGAGATATTTATCGATGGATATCGCCGCGCGTTTACCGTCGGCGATGGCTTTGATTACCTCGTCGGGACCGCGCGAGACGTCGCCCCCGGCAAAGACTCCGGGCATGGTGGTCATCTGGGTGTCGGGATCGGTGATAAAGGTGCCCCATGGCGTGAGACCGACATCAGTGCTCTTAATGAAAGGGAGATCCGCATATTGGCTGGCGGCAACGATTACCGCATCCGCAGTAAACTCGAAATTTGACCCCTCGATCGGCGAAGTATTGCGGCGACCCTTGCTGTCGAAATTACTCAAGCTGCATTTGGCGCATTCGATGGAAGATACGTTGCCTTTGGCGTCGGAGACGAAGCGGACCGGGGAGACGAGTTCGCTGATATTTACGCCCTCCTCTTCCGCTTCCCTGATCTCCAGTTTATCCGCAGGCATGGCGTCCCGGTTCCGCCGGTATAAGACCGTTACCGACTTGGCGCCCAGACGGACGGCGGTGCGGGCGGCGTCGATGGCCGTATTGCCGCCGCCGATCACGGCTACCGTACGGCCCGTCAAATCGATCTTATTATATAGTTTGACATCATGGAGAAAATCTATGCCCGGATAAATCCCCGCAAGATTTTCTCCGGGGATATTCATTTTTTGGGGAACCTGGGTGCCGGTTGCGATGAAGATGGCTTCTGAATTGTCCCGCAGATGATTAAAGGTGATATCCTTGCCCACTTCGGTATTGAGGTGGATGGCAAATCCCGATTGCTTCATTTTCTCTATTTCCCGCTCCAGAATATCGGAAGGCAAACGGTATTCGGGAATGCCGTAGGCGAGAATACCGCCGGCTACCGGCTGGGATTCATAAACATCCACTTCGTAACCAAGGCGGGCCAGATAGTAGGCGCAGGTAAGACCGGCGGCGCCGGCGCCGATTACCGAAACGCTTTTATTGTTTTTGGGGAACAGCACTTCTTTGGAATAACCGTAGTTGTTTTTATAAGCATAGTCGGCGACAAACCGTTTTAAACTGGCTATCGCCAAAGGTTCATCGACCGTGCCCCGGCGACATTTGCTTTCGCAGGGATGGGTACAGACCCGTCCGCATACGGCCGCCAGGGGATTTTCCTGACGGATCAATTCGTAGGCGTCGACAAAGCGTCCGGCTGCGACTAAAGCCAGATATCCCGGAACATTGACATTGGCGGGACAGGCGTTCTCGCAGGGCGAGACAAAGAGGTCGGCGCAAACCCCGGCTCGGCAATAGCCTTTATTGATATGCTCTTCATATTCTTCCCGGAAATTATTGATGGTGGAGAGGACCGGGTTGGGGGCAGATTGGCCTAAGCCGCACAGGGCGGTATCCTTGATCACCTCGCCCAGCTCTTCCAATTTTTCAATATCGCCCGGCTTGCCTTTGCCTTGAGTGATTCTCTCCAGTATTTCCAGCATCCGCTTGGTGCCGATACGACAGGCGGTGCATTTGCCGCAGGATTCTTCCTGAACGAAGTCCAAAAAGTAGCGTGCAGTATCGACCATACAGGTGTCTTCGTTCATTACCACCAGACCGCCTGAACCCATAATAGCGCCGAGTGCGGTCAGGGATTCATAATCGGTGGGCGTGTTCAGTTTATCCTGGGTGATACAGCCGCCCGACGGCCCGCCGATTTGAGCCGCTTTGAATTTTTTCCCGTCTTTTATGCCACAGCCGATCTTAAAGATAATATTGCCCAGAGGGATACCGATGGGGACTTCCACGATGCCGGTATTGACGATATCCCCGGCCAGGGCAAAGACCTTTGTCCCGGGAGCCGTCGGTAAACCGATTTTGGAATACCACTTCCCGCCGTTTAAGATGATCGGGGGAATGTTGGCCAGTGTTTCTACATTATTGATTATCGTCGGTTTTCCGTAAAGGCCTTCTTCAAAAGGATAGGGGGGTTTCTGATGCGGCTCGCCGCGGTGTCCTTCCGTGGACGCTAAAAGGGCCGTTTCTTCGCCGCAGACAAACGCGCCGGCGCCGATACGGATTTCAATATCGAAAGAAAAATCGCTGTCAAAAATATGTTCGCCCAAAAGGCCGTATTCTCTGGCCTGACCGATGGCCTTATCCAGCCGTTCTATGGCGATCGGGTATTCCGCCCGCACATAGACAAATCCTTTGTTGGCCCCGATGGCAAAGCCGGCGATCATCAAACCTTCGATTAAGGTATGGGGGTCGCCCTCAATGATGCTTCTGTCCATGAAGGCGCCCGGGTCCCCTTCGTCGGCATTACAAACCATGTATTTTTCGTCGGACTGGGATTGATAACCGGACGCCCACTTTATACCCGTGGGAAAGCCCGCGCCGCCGCGTCCGCGAATGCCGGAGGTTTTGACCTCATCGATCACCTGGAGTTGGCTCATGGTGAGGATCGCTTTCGCCGCGGCGATATAACCGTCCCGGGCAATGTACGATTCAATATTGCCGTATTCGATCACCCCGCAGTTGCGCAAAGCCACCCGGACCTGTTCTTTATAAAAATCGATATCGTCGATCTTTGGCACATGCTTTTCCAACTCAAAATCATAAAAAGTATATTCCTCAAGTATTATACCTTCGATGATATGCGCTTTAATGATAGTCTTGACGGTTGCCGGGGTCAGCGAGGTGTAGAATGTCCGCTCCGGTAAGATCAGCATCACCGGGCCTACCGCGCAGGTTCCCATGCAACCGGTTTCATAAACGTCGACAATATCGTTAATCCCGAATTCCGCAATGGCGGCTTTGGCCGCGTCGCGGACGGCATAGCAGCCGGACGAGACACAACCCGCGCCGGCGCAGACGAGCACCTGAAACGGTTTGCTGTTCTGCTTCAGATAATTTTCTTTAATTTCCTGTAAATCTGCGACTGACTTAATCTTCTTCATCTCATTCACCTAGTTCCCCTTAAAAAGTTTTTAAAAGCGCATCAATTTTTGAAGGAGTCATTTGTTTATAGACTTCGTTATCGATCATGATCGCCGGCGCAAGGCCGCAAGCGCCGATACATCTGGCGATTTCCAGGGTAAATTTGCCGTCTGCGGTGGTGTCGCCGATTTGCACGTCCAGTTTTTTGATCAGATGATCGACGACCTTCTTGCCTCCTCGGACATAACAGGCTGTGCCCAGACAGGTTCGGATGGTATGCTTCCCCCGCTTCTTTACCGAAAAAAACGAATAGAATGATATGACGCCCGCAACTTCAGACAAAGGCATATCCATTTTTTCGGCGATAAATTCTTGAAGCTCTACGGGGAGATAGCCATAAATATTCTGGGCGGTGTGCAGGATTTGAATCAGACAGTCTTTTCTTTCTGCCCAGTAAAGATCGATCAAGTCGTTGATTTCGCTAAAATCGGTGAGTAGTTCCTTTTCCTTGGTCTGTGTTTGTTCAGTCATGGCCGGCATAACTCCTTTATGTAAGTATAGTCTGATAACATTTTTAAAAAGATGTAACATTGTATACACATTTGATAAAAAAGAGATTGTATACAATAATACCTATAATACTATAATATAACCTACCCCCGAAAGTCAATAAAAATTTCGACTATTTCAACAATTTTAATATATCTATTTTTTATAACGATATGTGTTTTTTACCGATGTGGTCATATGCCCGCAATTTTGATGATAAGCATAAAAGGAAAGACTGCTAAACGGCATGATGGCATCCGTCACAGCAATCTTTTCTTATCCTGTATATTTCCCTTCGGGAAGATGTTTGAACGGTTGTAATTTTTGGAAAAGACACGCCCGCTAATCGTTTTTATTAATTAAACAGCTTTCAGATCTTTTCTTTTGAATACTGCAAAGGCGAAGAGAATAAAGATGGCGCTTAAACCAAGGCTTACTGCTAAATAGACCAAATCGAAATGTCCGGCGATCAGATCCCGGGCGGTAAAATAGCGAAGGGGGGTGAAAAGTTGGATCAAGCCCGGATTTTCCTCAAGATCAAAGAAAACGGAAAGGATAAACACCACGATCATCACCGCGTTGCTCAATTTCATTCCCATCTCGCTTCGGCTGAACGAAGCGGAAAGCACGGCCGCCAGGGAAAAGAATATCAATCCCACGATCAGCGAAGCCAGGGCATAATACACGATCGTCAAGGAGATGGTGTTTTCAATACCGTATAGCCGTAGGGCGGCAAAGGAAAATAAAAGGTTGAACAGACAAAAAGCAAAAAGATAGACAAAGGCGGTTAAAAGTTTGGTAAAGAGAATAGTTGTCCTGGTGCGCGGTTTGGTAAAGATGAATTCATAGGTTTTATCGATCATTTCTCTGGAGACGGCGTGGCTACCCAGATAGATAGCGAAGATGGCGGTTATAATCAACACATAGTTTTCCAGAACCGAATAAAATCCGCCTAAAGTTTGGATATCTACATTGGATATACCGAGCATGGCGAGAATGATGCGGGGGAATTGGGCGAATAAGACATTGATATCCACCCCGCTCGTCGCGTCGAATCCGGTAATTTTAAACATTCCGCCAAGGGTTAGAAAGGCCAAGCCGAGCATCCAAAAAATAAACGGTTTGAACCCAGTTTTTAGTTCGTGCCGGATCATACGGTTCATACATTTCACTCCTTAAACTGCGGCGACATCTTCGCGGCAGTATCTGATATAGGCGCTGACTAAACCTGCGGAAAAGATAAGCGCTGCCGTAACGACCAGCTTCGGTTCGAATCCGCCCGAATCCAGGATAAAAGCCGGGTTAAAGTATTGTAAAGGCGCGATATAATTCAGCCAATCGTAGGCAAACACTTCCACCAGTCCCGAAAGCAAGAGCGCGGCGAAGCCCAAAGCGGTGGCTGTCCCGGAGACGGAACGGACCTTTTTGGCCCATACCGCATAGGCCGCCCCCAAGGAAAGGAAAACCAGCTGAGTTAAAAAGGGCGCAAGAAGCAAAAGGAGGAGATGCTCGCTCAGGCTTGCAGATGCCGTCTCCGCGATAACACTAACGCCGACCAGCACGCTATAGACAATATTGAAGATAGCGATTACGGTGAGGCAAGCCAGGGATTTGGCGATAAATACCTCATTGCGCCGCACCGGCTTGGTCAGGATAAAATCGGTGCATTTTCCCCGTTTTTCCCGGGAAAAAGCTTGCAGGGACAGGGAAACCGCCATGATCGCTGCCAGCAGACCCACATAGGTAAAGGTAAAGACATAAAACCCGTCAAAACTAAAAATTTTATCGATATCCATGCCGATCGCTCTTAACACATCGGGCGGATAATTGGCAAATAGCGCCTCCATCTGGGGGCGGCTTTCCATCATCGCCGGGTAAAAGCCCTTTAGTAAAAGAAGGAGAACGGCTGCGATGGTAACGGTCCAGACAAGCAAAGATTTTAACAGATGTTTCAATTCAAAAAAATATATATTCAAGGCGACGCCTCCTTTACCCCTTAGCCTTCTACAGTATAAAAGTGCAGAAACACTTCTTCGAGAGGCGGATCGGAGATATTGATATCAAGGATGTTTTGTTGAACGAGTTGGTCGAGTAATTCCCGGCAATCGCCTTTGTAAAGGAAACTGATGGTTTGCCCGTGGATATCCATGTTGACGATCCCGGCTGGAGAGATCTCTTTGAAGGCCGCGCCTTCCGCCAGCGTAAAGGACACTTTCTTATAGGCGTCTTTTCTCAGGTCGCTGATCCGCTGGGTCTGAATGATTCGGCCCTCTTTGATGATCGCCACCCGGTCGCAAATGCGCTGCACCTCGCTGAGAATATGGGAGGAGAAAAGTACGGTCGCGCCCTTGCTGTTTTCCTCTTTGATCAGTTCGAAGAATTTCCGCTGCATCAGCGGGTCCAGCCCGCTGGTCGGCTCGTCAAGGATAATCAGCTTGGGACTATGCAAGAGGCCCTGGACGATGCCCACCTTTTTTTTGTTGCCTAGGCTCATGTCTTCGATTTTATGCGTCAAATCCAGCTCCAGGGCTTCGGCCAGGCATTTAATTTTTTTTTGGCAATCTTTCTTATAAAAGCTGGCTGAGTAGTTAAGCAGATCGATTGCCCGCATATTTTCATAATAAAACACCTCGCTGGGCAAATATCCGACCTCTTCCAGGATCTTTTTGCTTTCCTTTTCGCAATCCAGACCAAATATGCGCGCCTCGCCGCTTGTTTTATGGATGAGTGAAAGCAAGGTGCGGATGGTAGTCGATTTTCCCGCGCCGTTGGGACCGATAAAACCGAAAATCTCACCTGCGTTCACCACCATATCCACATCGATGATACCGCGGGATTTCCCGTAGTATTTGGTGAGTTTATGGGTTTCTATGACTGCACTCATTATTGTACTCCCTCCTTTGACTTGAAGCTCTCCAGGTCGGCGTTGAGTCGAACGGTATCGGTTTCCTGTTCCCATTTAAGACCAAGGAGCATGCCGGGCAGGACGATCAGGATAAAGCCAGCCAACAGATACGGGCCCCAGGCCGGCAGCCCCGCAAACCATTTAAAGGCGATCGAAGCCACAACGATCAGTACGGTGGAAAAGATGACCCAGATCACGGAGCGGCTAAACAATATCCCTTTGCTGTAATCGGTGTGGCTGTCAAGCAAGACCACTTGTAAAAGCGCTATGATAACGCTGAGTCCCAACATTTCCAGAAGGGATAAGAGCCCCAAAGAATTACCTCCGAAAATGGCGGTGACAATGCCGGTCAGCGCGACCAGCATCACAAAATATAATCCCATAAAAAGTTTGGCGTTCATCGCCCAAACATAGAGTTGTTTAAACCTATCCATTGTGCTACCCCTTTCATTGTGAGAGCTTTTCTCTCAGCGCCGCCGCGTAATGGCGGGATATGATGATTTTTTCCCCGTTATCGATGGTGGCGATAATCCGTCCGCCGTTGTCGCTCCGCAACGCGGCTATCCGTTTGATATTGACGACCATGCTTTTAGAGCAGCGAATGAAGCCTTGATCCGAAAATTCGCGTTCGATTTCGGCCAGGGCGGCGTCGGTGGGCAAAACCTCTTGAGCGGTATAGACGAATACGCCTCTGTCCACATATTCGCAGTAGAGGACGGACGCCGGATCGAGGATACGGGTTTCGCTCCCCTGATTTGCCACGATCCGCTTATTTTGGGCATTTATAAGCCGCAGCAGTTTGCGGATTTGATCATCGACAGCTTCGCAGCGGATGATCAGCTCCTTTTGCGCGCCCGGTTCCTCGATCACCCTGATCTTCATAACTGCTCCTTTCGGTTGGCAATATCGTAACGCGTTTCCTTTGGTTATGCAATAGATAAAAGCCAAGCGGCATAAATTTGGGGCCAAGATGCAGTGTGGATGATTAATTAAATTGAGATTTATGATTATAATAACCAATTTGGCATATATTCGACAAATTATGACAGGTTTATCTTGTTTTTTTCCACATGTTGCCATATATTATAATTATATTAAATGACGAAATTTGTTGAAATAAAGAAGAATTATAACAAAGAATTATAATAAATAAAAAGGAGATGTAATTTTGGGAGAAATCGCAGTCGCCCCGATAGAAATTTTAATTAAGGGGATACCGGAAACGGTTTTATTCATTTTAGCGATACATATTTTTATAAACTTAAAAGTCGACTATAAGAAATCTTTTATTATTTTTTTTATAAGCATGTGCGTCACCTATATGACGCGGTTTTTGCCGATAGGTTATGTGGTGCATCTTCTTATATCGATAACCACTTGGGTTTTGTATTTTCAGTTGGTTTATTGTTTGCCATTATCTAAAGCCGGACGGGTGATTTTAAGCGTATCAGCCGGGGTCATTTTAATAGTTATAGCGGAAATGATTAATTGTTACCTGCTGCAAGTTTATTTCGGCCCCACAATGATTGATTACGTTTTTTCTGTGGCTACGCCACTAGCCAAATGCTTATATATGCTCCCCTCGACAGTCATCTTTGGCATCCTTGTTCTGATCATATGGTTGATATTAAAAAGAATCAGAAGTCATAAGAAAAAAATTGCGGAATCTAGAAACGAATAAAATTTTTGTAAACGATACCCGGAGAGGTTGTCAAATGTAAATGGGTATCCCTTGAAAATTTTAAGAGAGGGGATACCGTGCTTATTCTTTAAATCCGAAAATCACAGAAAATGAAGTAGAAATACGTTACTCATAGGGAAATAATCGACAATATTTGACATATTTTCTTGCCTTTTCCATTATTTCTTACTATAATATACTATAAGTAAAATATTGGGGAATAATATGCCGGAAATTTTGTTATTTGTAATTATTGTTAGTAAGATCAAGCATTATCGTTTTAAGCCGTTATTTTTATCTTGGGCATTTTATCCGGTTCTTATTACTCAGATTATTGCGATCGTGATGCAGTTCAGCCCGTTTTTGGGGACATATGCTTTGGTCCAGTTCGCCCCATATATTCAAAAAGCCATTCTGGTTTCATATTTTTTTCCCATATTTGCTTTCAAGCTCTATAAGCAGGCGATCGTCGGTTCGGGGCTGGTGATTGCCGGTACGTTGCTCAATAAATCCGCCATCGCCCAAAACGGCGGCCACATGCCGGTTTTCCCCAGTCTTTCTTATTTGACGGGGTATACCACACCCGAAGCGTTTGGGGTGGCGGACAGCTTACATGTGCTCGGCAGTGACGCCACTCGCTATAAGTTTCTGACTGACTATTTGGATACCGGGTACAGTATTTTGAGCATCGGCGACCTATTGATCCACTTTTTTTCCTTCCTGATGATTTACTATATGATCAAGGCGGTAAATACCCGCATTGAAGCAAATAACGGAAAGGAGAAAAGTTACTTGAGTTAAAATTACTATTTAAGTATGAGTAGTTTTTTGTTTTAAATATTTTTTTAATAATAAATTTTAAGGAGGTTTGTATTTTGGAAGGTATAGCTGCAAGCCCAATAGAGGTCTTGATCAAAGGGATTCCCGAAACCCTTTTAATCGTACTAGCCATACATATTTTTATGAATATCAAAATAATTCCTACTAAATTCATTCTTCTCAGTGTACTGGGGTTAATTACCACATATTTGATACGGTTTTTACCAATCAGTTTAGGAGTTAACTCAATTATTTTGCTGATTGCTTGGGTCGTTTTTTCCCAGCTTATCTATAAATTGGATATTTCGAAAATTATTAAACTGGTTATCTCTGTAGTTGTAACAATAATATTTATAATGATTGCGGAAATGGCTAATATGGTACTGCTTAACGCTTATTTCGGCGAGGCTGAAGCTACGGCATTGTGGACCTCCACTTCCGCATTAACCAAGAGTTTGGCCAATCTGCCGGCAACCATTGTTTTCGCGATCTTGGTTTTTATCAGCTGGCTGGTCTTGGCTAAAATCAGAAAAAATAAAAAGGACAAGAATGGAAAATCTGGTGAAGAAACTGGCGCATAGGATTGCGCAAGCTCTGGACTATGACAGCGAAAAGGAAGCGGTAGTCGCCTACGGCCTCTTCGCAATGATCCTGACTTCTATCACGTTTTTATTGATTGGCATTATTGGGATTATTGTTGGCACGTTGGTAGAGTCACTGATTGTCTTTCTTTCGGTTAGCATCTTACGTAAATACAGCGGCGGAGCGCACGCCTCTACATCCGAACGCTGCACTCTGATCGGTGTGGTTTTTTGCACAGCAGCCGCGCTATTGAGCCGGTATGTGCTCTTTCCGATATATGATATCTGGCTGATGCTCACGGCAGTGATTCTTATATATCTATTTTCGTATTGGATTATTTATAAACGCGCGCCTGTCGATTCGCCCAATAAGCCGATCAGCGATAAAAAGAAAATCAGGATGAAAAAAGGCAGTCTGATTGTACTCTCCGTGTATCTGTTATTATCTATTGCCGGTATGCTTTTGGGACATGCCTATCCCCACTTCAAAGCTTACGGGATCAGTCTGTTGTTTGGTGTGTGTTGGCAGATTTTGACCTTAGTCGTCCCAATATTCAAACTTCATAATAAATAATATCATATAGAAAGGAGGTGTAAATGATGACAAAATTCTATGCTTTTTTGGCCGCTGTGTCCACCTTAGTTGCTACGTTGGTTGCCTCCTCGGCCTGTTGGACTGTTATTTATCAGCCGGAGGAGCCCATGTCGCTCAGAGACTAATCAGTTTGTTGTGTGGGGGGCCATACCTTAGCCTCCCACATAAACCCTTTGATTTTCAGGAGACAAATGATGCTAGACCTTGATTATGAACAAAATAAAAATAAGCAGGTTGAACAGATTATTCAAATCATCAAAATAGCGTCCTTGTCTTTGCCGATGGTCGCTTTTTTGGTGTATTATTATAGAATAACGTCATCAATGTCATTTTCTATCTATTATTCCATACCTTTGTTTGCGTTGATTCTAATCGTTGTAACATTGATCTGGGTATTAATCAGATTAAAATTAAAAGCTGCTAAAAAAGTAGTAGATCCGGTCATATCTATTACGCTGGCATCAGTTGCTACTTATTTAACCGGCTCTTATCAAAGCAATTTCAAATTTCTTTTTCTTTTTGTCATCATATCGTCCAGTCTTGAGTACAGCAAGAAGACCAGCTTGATGATTGCCGGGATTTCCGCCTTAATTGTCCTTGGCATTGACCTGATTTTTTCTCCTCAAGTCCCAGTTAATACTTCTTTTGAAAGCGATCTAATCCTCGCCGGCATATTCATGCTTGTGGCCTGGATGCTCGGTTTATATGTCAATCTCGAGAAAAAACATATCGAAGAGCTTAAGGAAATGACCAAAATGGACGGGTTGACCGGTTTGTTCAACCACCGTTATTTTTACGATATCATAAAAGTGAAAATCAAAGAGTGCGATGATACCGGGGCTAAATTAGCCCAGTTAAATAAAGCTCAATTGTCGCTGCTCTTTATCGATATAGATTTTTTTAAAAGTTACAACGATCTTTACGGCCATCAGCAAGGGGACGAAGTCTTGCAGACCGTCTCCGTAATATTGAAAGAATCGGTGCGGGAAGGGGATATCATTGCCCGTTACGGCGGGGATGAATTTGCGATCATCCTTCCCGAGACCAGTAAAAAAGAGGCGATTAAAATTGCCGAAGAGATCAGAAAAAAAGTCCAGGATACCTATTTTTTGGGCCAGGAAAGCATGCCCGGCCAAAGTCTGACCGTATCAGTGGGGGTTTCCGTATATCCCCATCAGGCAAAAACAGAAGTCGATCTGGTCAAATATGCCGACGACGCCCTCTACCGGGCTAAATTTTTGTGGAGAAACAAAGTCGAAGTCTATTTTTCTCTTCTTGAAGACCTCCAAAACGATGCCGATGAAAAGGAGAAGGAAACTTTGGCTTCGATCAAGACGCTGATTGCCGTGATCAACGCCAGGGACAATTACACCTATCGGCATACGGAACGCGTCGTATTATATTGTACTCTTGTTGCGGATAAGCTCGGCCTGGATGAAACTACCCGAAGAATCTTTATCCATGCCGCCTATATTCACGATATCGGCAAAATCAACATTCCCAAAGAAGTGCTCATAAAAGTATCCCCTTTGACGCAGGATGAGCGGCTGCTGCTCCAGGAACACCCCCAGAATGCCGTTGATATTATTAAACATGTTTCCATACTGGAAGAAGTGGTGCCGATCATTCTCCAGCATCATGAACGCTACGACGGCACCGGTTATCCCAACCAGCTTAAAGGCGCGGAGATCGATTATCTGGCGCGGCTGTTGGCCATCATCGACAGTTTCGACGCCATGACTTCCAACCGGCCATATCAAAAACGGTTGTCTTTTTCCAAAGCGATCGAGGAGATCAAGCGCAACAGCGGCACCCAGTTCGACCCTGATTTGGCCAAGGATTTTATCAAAATCATCACCGAGAGCTTTGTAAGATAAAGCAAAATGTTTTTGTATAATAATAAGACCGCCTCGACGAGGCGGTCTTATTTTATCGGTTGACATTTGGGCGATTTATAATTCGATCTCGCCCTCAAAATCTTTGAGCGCGTCGCCGGTCATGAGAATGCCCTTGGCGGTTCGCCGGATGATCAGTCCGCCGCCCCGCTGACGGACAAAAATGTCCTGATCCACCTGGCAGAGTCCTTGTTCCGTAGCAGCGGCGACTACTGCGCAGGCGCTCACCCCGCCGGCCAGGGTCTCGCCGCTGCCCCGCTCCCAAACCCTCATGCGGATACTGCTCGAATTCATGATGGAGGCGAAGGAGACATGGGCCCGGTTGGGGAAGATCGCTGCGTTTTCCAGCATGGGCCCCAATTTACAGATATCCACCGCATCCACGTCCGGGACGAATACCACGCAATGGGGGTTGCCCATAGACAGACAGGTGATGCGAAAATCATATCCGCAGGTGGAAAAGGGCTGATCGATCACGGGGCCTGCCCGACGCACCGGTACCGAAGCGGCCCGGAAATCCGGCTGCCCCATATCCACGGTGACCGAATAGACTTTATCGTCTTGGAGGAACAATTCCATCTCCCGCAGCCCGCCGCCGGTTTCAATGCACATCTTGGTCTTGGGCACGCGGCCGCTTTCATAGAGATATTTGGCGATACAGCGGATGGAGTTGCCGCCGATTTCCTCCGGACTGCCGTCGGCGTTGTATTTGCGCATGGCCGCATCCGCCCGTAGGGAGGGCTCGATCAGAACGATGCTGTCTCCGCCCACGCCCCGGCTGCGGCTGGTTAGGCGTACCGCGAGAGATTCCGGATTCTTAATTTCCTGGTCGAAACAGTCAAAATAGATATTATCGCTGCCGCTGCCCCGCATTTTAATGAAACGCAGTTTTTGCTTGACGCTGGGCAGGCGGGCGATATCGATGAGTTCCATATTGTGTTCGTTATAACCGCTCTCGATCACGTCGGCCAGGACATTGGCCGTATCGATGCTGGTCAGGCAGGGGATGCGGCTGGTGACCGCTTTGCGCCGCACTTCCACGCTGTCTTTATGGGGCAGCTGGCCGGGAGAGGAGGTGGAGATGACATAGTTTATCTTTCCACTTTCCAGCAGGTCGAGGATATCCCGCCGACCTTCGTGGATCTTGCCCACAGCGGTGGTTTTGATCCCCTGGCGGTTCAGTAGTTCCGCCGTGCCAGCGGTTGCGTAGAGCGCAAAGCACATATTGGCAAAACGCCTGGCAGTGGCGACCACTTCCGGCTTATCACGATCTTGAACAGTGATGAGCACGCCGCCTTTATTCGCCAATTTATAGCCCGCCGAAAGCAGGGCTTTATACATCGCTTCTTCCAGGGTATGACCGATGCCCAGTACTTCGCCGGTGGATTTCATTTCCGGGCCGAGCAGGGTGTCCACGCCGGTCAATTTCTCGAAGGAGAATACCGGGGCCTTGACCGCTTTAAATACCGCTTCCCGGTAAAGACCGATGCCGTAGCCCATATCCAAGAGACGCTCGCCGAGCATGGCCCGGGTCGCCAGCTCGACGATGGGGAGCCCGGTGACCTTGCTCATATAGGGGATAGTACGGGAAGCCCGGGGATTAGCCTCGATAATGAAAACCCGGTTTTGGTAGATAACGAATTGGATATTAATCAACCCTTGGGTTTTTAAAGCCAAGGCAAGGGTATTGGTGATCTCGCATAGCTTACGAATCAGGGGGCCGGAGATATTCCACGGCGGGTAGACGGCGATAGAATCGCCGCTATGGATGCCGGCCCGTTCCACATGTTCCATAATGCCGGGGATCAGCACCTCTTCGCCGTCGCAGATCGCGTCGACTTCCACTTCTTGTCCCATCAGGTATTTATCCACCAGAATGGGATTTTCCACAGGCCCGTTGGCAAGAATGATATCCATATAGCGACAGATGGCCTCGTCTTCGAAGGTGATGCTCATATTTTGTCCCCCCAGCACATAGGAGGGCCGTACCAAAACCGGGTAACCCAGCTCGTTGGCTGCGTGGAGGGCTTCTTCTTTGGTATAAACCGAGCGTCCTTCGGGCCGCTCGGCGCCCAGGCGGTTCAAAATCGCATCGAAGCGCTCCCGGTCTTCGGCGATATCGATGGAATCGGCGGAAGTACCGAGGATGCGCACATTGTTCTCCGCGAGGGTCCGGGTCAGTTTGATTGCGGTCTGGCCGCCGAAAGCTACCACCGTGCCGTAGGGCTGTTCGGTGGCAATAATATCCATCACGTCTTCACCAAAGAGCGGCTCGAAATAGAGGCGGTCGGCGGTATCGAAATCCGTGGAAACGGTTTCGGGATTGTTATTGACCATGATTACTTCGTAACCGAGTTTTTTCAGGGTGCGCACGCAATGGACCGAGGCATAATCGAATTCGATGCCTTGGCCGATACGGATGGGTCCGGAGCCGAAAACGATCACCCGTTTTTTGCCGCTGTTGCGTTTGGCGATAAACTCCGCAGCTTCGTTTTGCGTATCGTATGCGCCGTAGAAATAGGGCGTTTCCGCCTCGAATTCGCCGGCGCAGGTGTCGACCATCTTATAAGACGCCGCGATATGGGGCGGCAGGGGTTGTCCGCTTAAGCGGCTGACGGCCCGGTCGGGGAAACCGGCAACTTTCGCCTGGTGATAGAGCTCTTCGGTCAAAGGCTGATCTTGCAGCTCTTTTTCCAGGTTGACCAGATTGACCAACTTACTTAAGAACCAGTGGTCGATGAAGGTAATCTCATGGAGATACGCTTCGGAAATGCCGCGTTTTAAAGCCTCGTAGACATAGAAGATACGCTCGTCGGTACTATCAAGGATTGCGGCAATCAGGTCTTCCTCGCTTAGGTTGGCGATCTTCGGCAGGGTAAGGGTGTCCAAAGATATTTCCGCGCCCCGCACCGCTTTCATTAAAGCCTGTTCAAAGGTCGTGGCAATCGACATCACCTCGCCGGTCGCTTTCATCTGGGTGCCGAGGGTGCGGCTGGCATAGACAAATTTATCAAAGGGCCATTTGGGCAGCTTAACGACCACATAATCCAGGGAGGGTTCGAAAAAAGCACTGGTCTTGCCGGTGACGGCATTGGGAATCTCGTCCAGGCGCAGTCCCACCGCGATCTGCGCCGCCACTTTGGCGATGGGGTAACCGGTGGCTTTGGAGGCCAGGGCTGAAGAACGGGAAACACGGGGATTGACCTCGATCACCGCGTATTCGAAATTTTCGGGGTGAAGGGCGAACTGTACATTACAACCGCCTTCCACCTTTAATTCGTCGATGATGGTAAGCGCGGCGGAACGAAGCATCTGATATTCCGGGTTGGCTAAAGTGACGGCGGGGGCGATAACGATGGAGTCGCCGGTATGCACGCCCACCGGATCAAAATTTTCCATGGAACAAACCGCGATGCTGTTACCTGCAGCGTCCCGCATCACTTCAAACTCGATCTCTTTCCAACCGGAGATACAACGCTCCACCAGAATTTGGCCGATCGGGGAGGCCTGGATGCCGCCCCCGGCAATCTCTTTGAGTGCTGCCGGATCATGGGCGATACCGCCTCCGGAGCCGCCCAAGGTAAAAGCGGGCCGTACGATCACCGGATAGCCGATTGTCTCGGCAAAGGCCAATGCCGCGGGTATCTCTGTTACCACTTCCGAAGGGACGCAGGGTTGACCCAGCTTTTCCATGGTTTGCTTAAAAAGAAGCCGGTCCTCGGCCTTGTCGATGGTTTCGGGACCGGCGCCCAATAGCGTCACATTATGTTCGGCAAGAAAACCGGAGCGGGCCAATTGCATGGAGAGCGTGAGACCGCTTTGTCCGCCCATGGTGGAGATCAGGCCGTCGGGTTTCTCCTTGATAATGATCCGCTGTATCACGGTTTCCGTGAGGGGTTCTATATAAATACGGTCGGCCATGGCGGTGTCCGTCATGATGGTTGCGGGATTGGGGTTGACCAATACGACTTCCAAACCAAGCGCTTTTAGGGCCCGACAAGCCTGGGTCCCCGCATAATCAAATTCCGCTGCCTGGCCAATCACGATCGGCCCGGAGCCGATCAGCATGATTTTCTTCAAGGAGGTGTTTAGAGGCATAAAGTGATCCTTTCAAAAGAGTGGTATCATGGTATCCCGAGTAAAGCTATTCCATCATACTGATGAAGCGGTCGAAGAGGAAGGCCGTATCCAGGGGACCGCCTCTGGCCTCGGGGTGAAACTGCACTGAAAAGGCGGGCACATCCAGATAATCGATGCCTTCGCAGGTGTTGTCGTTAAGATTTTCAAAACGGAGTTTGGCATTGGCGGGCAGGGTATCGTTTTCAATGGCATAGCCGTGGTTCTGGCTGGTGATATAAAGGCGGCCGGTTTGGACGTCCCGCACCGGCTGATTGGCGCCCCGGTGGCCGTACCGCAGTTTGACGCTCCTGGCTCCCTGGGAAAGGGCCATCAACTGATGTCCCAGACAGATGCCGCACATAGGGATCTTCGCCGCCATGACTTCGCGCAATTCGCGGATGATATCAATATTCACCGCCGGATCGCCCGGACCGTTGCTGAGGAGAATCCCCTGAGGTTGTAGCGCCAGAATATCTTTCGCCGAGCTGCAGGCCGGAACGACGGTCACCCGACAATTCCTTGCGATCAATTCGGTCGCCATCCCTTTTTTATAACCGAAGTCCCAAAGCACCACATGCTTATCGCCCGTAGGGTTAAGGCTTGAGGGCGCTTTGCAGGTGACCTGATATACATCAGAACCCAATTTCTGGTGCGAGAGCTTTGCCACAAAAGCGGGAAGATTGGCGGGCAATTCCGACACGATGGCGGCGTTCATCACCCCGTATTCACGGATGATTTTAGTCAGGGTCCGGGTATCCACGCCGGTCAGACCGATAATTCCCGCATCCTGCAAATAATTATCCAGTCTGCCTTCGCAACGGAAATTAGCCGGACCTTCGCATATTTCCCGCACGATATAGGCGGATAGACGGGGCGCCGGACTTTCAAAATCGTCCGGTATAACGCCGTAATTGCCGATAAGGGGGAAGGTCTGCACCACCATCTGACCGTGATAACTGGGATCGGTGAGGGTTTCCAGATAACCGTTCATAGCGGTGGTGAAGACCAACTCAGCCGTGATATCTCCCGGGGCGCCAAAACGCCTGCCGTTAAATACCGTTCCGTTTTGTAATATCAGATAAGCGGTTTTGTCCAATGGGCCGGTCTCCTAATGATTATTTATGATGATTAATTTATAATTATACAGATACAATTATTCTTATATAATTATACAACAAGAAAATGCGCTGTCAACCCTCATTTGGCGGATGAAGAGAATCTTTTTTGCTCCGGTAAAGGTAAAAAAATAACGGGAACAAAGTAGTTGTCGCCGCCGGGATTGATTTTTATGGTTTATCTTTTGTGATTGGCCACATGATCCGCTTATATCAAATAGAAATTTTTGTCCATATGCGTTTCGCTTTTTTTTTACCCGATTTGAAATGATACTTACAATTAGTTTGTTTATTTATGCACAAGGGTGTAGAAAAAATCCCCCGGGTAAAGCCAACAGTGTTAGATGTTACGCCCAATGCTTTTCCTATTAAAGTTTTGCTTAATCTAAAGGCAAAAGCAGTTTATGCTTTTGCCTTTAGACTTTATAAAGATACTTGGGAGGATGTTGTTGTTAACCAAAGAGAAATATAGGAAGGGTATATTCATGATTACCGCCCGCAGGAGTAAGGCGAAGTTTGTTTATCCGGGATTTGTAAGGAGAAAGCCTTAATTTTTGGTACGCATCGCTTCAACCTGGTTAAATCATATCATCATTATTTTGCGGTTTCAATAGGTTGGGCAGGGAGTTTTCTATCATATTTTGGGATAAACGCCCACTGATTTATCAATAAAAACTATAACCGCATGTATATTCGTTGCTTTGATCCGGCGATGTTTGTCAATTACATTGACAATATGGTAATATTACTATATAAATATTTTAGATATTTTAGATATTTTGGAGAAAAAATAATAGGCTTAAAGACTTAGGAGGACTTATTTATGATGATAAGTGTGGATGCCAAGGGTAAAAATTGCCCGATTCCCGTGGTTATGACCAAAAAGGAAATTGAAGCGGGCGCTACCGAGCTTGCGGTAGAAGTAGATAATCCGATCGCCGTAGAGAATGTGAGAAAGTTGGCTACCTCGATGGGATTTGACGTGGTCAAAGAAGATATAGCCGGCGGTTTTCGCCTTGTTTTGGCTAAAAACGGTGATACGCCGGGCGTGGCGACGGCCGCGGCCGCGGAAAGTTGCACCTGCGCAAGCTCTGGGAACTGGGCTGTGTTCGTGGGCAAGGAAATTATCGGTAGCGGCTCGGCGGAACTGGGCGGCTCTTTGATGAAGATGTTTTTCTATACCCTTACCGAAAGCGACGATCTACCGTCCCAGATCCTCTTGATGAACGAAGGCGTTAAACTTGCGGTCTTCAACGAAGATGTGGTCGATCATTTAAAGGCACTGGCCGCCAAGGGCGTAGAAATCCTGGTGTGCGGCACTTGTCTTAATTTTTATGAAATCGCCGAACAGCTTAAAATCGGGACGATCAGCAATATGTACGATATGGTTAGCCGGATGCAGTCGGCATCCAAGGTGGTCACTATATGAGCCAATATGCGGTGATCCTCTTTGAATCAACGCATGACGCCATCCGCGCGGACAAACTTCTACGGGAAAAGCTTCCCGTGACATTGATACCCACTCCGCGCCGTTTCTCCGCAAGCTGCGGTATCGCCCTGCGCTTTGATGCGGGGCGTTTGGCGATGATGGAGGAACTGATTGAAAAGCATCAGATCAACGGAACGGTCCATATGATGGATGAGTAATTGTATCTTGCCCTTTGACCGAAGAAGGCAAAATGCTGGCGCCAATACCATGTTATGTTTAAGCGATATTGCCCTTGCGAGGAGAAAACCATGGATAATACCCACCGGTTTACAGGTAAAGCGGAGATTTACACCAAAGCCAGGCCCTGCTATGCGCCGGAATTTATCCGTTGGCTTTTTGACGAATTGGGTTTTCGCAAAGGGCAAGTGGTGGCGGATATCGGTTGCGGCCCGGGAAATCTGGCGGAAGCGTTGGTGAAGAAAGGTTGCACGGTTTATGGCGTTGAACCCAACGAGGATATGCGCAATGAGGGGGAGGGCAATTTAGCCGCCTACGACCGTTTTATTTCCGTCCGGGCCACGGCGGAGCATACCGGTTTGGCAGATAAAAGCGTGGATTGGGTCACGGTGGGCCAGGCTTTTCATTGGTTTGATCCGGTGGCTTTCAAAAACGAGTGCCAACGTATCCTCAAAGTCCCTGAAAAAATTGTTCTGGTATGGAATGTCAGGATAGACGATAACGCCCAAGTGCGGGAAACCGCATCAGTCTTCGGAAAGTTTTGCCCGGAATTTAAAGGTTTTGGCGGCGGGCTGGCCCATATTCAGGATCGGATCGCCGCCTTTTTTAACCACAGTTTTGCGGCTCGCCGTTTCCGGCATGACCTCATTTGCGATAAAGATAAATTTATTGAAAGATCCCTTTCCGGCAGTTATGCCCTTCAGGAAGAAGACCCGCAATACCCGCTTTATGTGGCGGCGCTGGAAGCGTTGTTCGAAAAATATGCGGTAGGGCGACTGATCACCATCCCTAATGAAACGATTGCCTATTATACGGGCGCTTAGCGTGTTATCTGGGGCGCGCAAGGGGCGATGGATAAACGCGTATGAAAAAAGCCGGAAGTATTCCGGCTTTTTGATTGGTATAGGGGTGTTAATCTATTACCGCATCAATCAATAAACGTGTCTAATTACTTGATAACATCCACGCCGCCCATATAGGGGATTAGTACCTCCGGCACTTTGACGCTGCCGTCCGCTTGTTGATAATTTTCCAATATCGCAGCCACGGTACGGCCTACGGCGACCCCGGAGCCGTTTAAGGTGTGGACGAATTCAGGCTTGCCGCCCTCGCGGCGGAAGCGGATATTGGCGCGCCGGGCCTGGAAGTCTTCAAAATCGGAGCAACTGGAGATTTCCCGGTAACCGTTGAAGCCGGGAAGCCAAACTTCCAGATCGTACGTTTTGGCGGAGCTAAAGCCCAAGTCCCCGGTGGAAAGGCAGACCACCCGGTAGGGCAACCCCAGTCGCTGCAGCACATCTTCAGCGTCGCGGGTCAATTTTTCCAATTCGTCGTAGCTGTTTTCGGGAGCGGTGAATTTGACCAGCTCAACCTTATTGAACTGATGCTGGCGGATCAGACCGCGGGTGTCGCGGCCCGCCGCGCCGGCTTCCGCCCTAAAGCAAGCGGAATAGGCGGTATAACGGATGGGCAGATCCTTTGCGTCCAGGATCTCGTTGCCGAGGAGATTGGTTACGGGCACTTCGGCAGTGGGGATCAGGTAATAGTCGGTGCCCTCGATATGAAACATATCTTCTTTGAATTTAGGCAATTGGCCGGTGCCGCGCATGGAATTACTGTTGACCATATAGGGCGGGAAGATCTCGAGATAACCGTGATCGCCGGTATGCGTATCTAAGAAAAAATTGATCACCGACCGCTCGAGACGCGCGCCTAAGCCTTTATAGACGGTGAAGCGGGCGCCGGAGATTTTTCCGGCGCGTTCAAAATCGAGGATATCCAGATTTGTGCCGATATCCCAATGGTTGAGCGGCTCGAAATCGAATTTAGGCGGTTCGGCCCATTTGCGCAACTCGAGATTATCACTGTCGTCCGCGCCCACGGGCACGCTCTCATGCGGAATATTGGGGATGGTCATCAAAGTATCGATTAACTCGGTCTCGACTTCTTTTAGGCGGTTATCCATGCTTGAAATCTCGTCGCCGAGCGACCGCATCTCAGTCATGATAGATGAGGCGTCTTTGCCTTCCTGTTTCATTTTACCGACTTCTTTGGAAACAGAATTACGGCGCGCCTTTTTGTCTTCTACCGATGCCAAGATAGATCGTCTTTCCTCCTCCAATGATAAGAAAGCGTCCAAAGAGATTTTTCCGCCTCTTTTTGCCAACGCTTGCGTAACAATGTCGGGGTTCGCTCTGACGAATTTAAGATCCAGCATAATATATATAACCTCCTAAGTATGATTTTTGATTATATTATACATATTAACTATAATCAATACTTTCACCTTTATTTTCTGCTTTTTTGTTTGACATATTCGCCGTTTTGAAATAATTTAGCGATACTTTAACACAGCGGCGATAATTTTTAGCTTCTGCGCATTGACAGCGCCTACTTTGGGTGATAATATATGAAAGTAGCCCACATCCTTTTAATGGAGGGGTGTCCGAGCGGTTTAAGGTGACGGTCTTGAAAACCGTTGAACTTGAAAGGGTTCCGTGGGTTCGAATCCCACCCCCTCCGCCAGCTACGCAGCAGCAGCGGATAAGGAGAGTTGGCCGAGTCGGTCGAAGGCGCTCGCCTGCTAAGCGAGTATACGGGCACAAACCTGTATCGAGGGTTCGAATCCCTTGCTCTCCGCCAAGCACGTTTGCTGCTATTTTATGCGCTCATAGCTCAGCTGGATAGAGTGTCTGGCTACGAACCAGAAGGTCGCAGGTTCGAGTCCTGCTGGGCGCACCAGTCCTAATCAGGCGTTTTGCTAGAAAAGCAAAGCGCTTGTTTTATTATTTTTTTAGCGCACAGTGCTTCATTTTTAAGTTTTCGATAGTTTTTGGTATGGAATAATAATGCTCGAAAAAGACATTGCAAAACTAATGGAAACATCAATAAATAAGTTGAGGGATATCCCCGGAAGGAATGGCTTTATCTCCCGGGCCACAGCGCCGGACATAGCCGCATATAACCAAATACAAAAATTAATATATTTAATATATCATAAAAAATTATATTATAATATTTATAGGATAAATTAATAGCTTGAGAAATATGATTAATTAGCCATAAGGCATTGGGGAGCAAATACATGAAAATAAAAAAAATGAAAATAGATCATAAGATAAAATGGAAAAATAAAGTCCGCGGCGTCCTCCTGGTGATTTTAGTTCTATCCATCGTTTATGCTATTATCAAAATAATTAATGCGCCCTCCGAGGCGGATCAATTTGCCAAAGTTAAAAGCGATTATGTGCTGATGCTACTGCAATGTCTGTTGGGAATATTTGTGATGATGATTCCGTCAATCATCGAGCGAAAAAAATCCATCGATATTCCCGATAGTATGGAGATCGCTTTTTTTGTTTTTCTATTTTGCGCTATTTTCCTCGGCGAAGTCCAGGATTTCTATTATCTGATTCCCCATTGGGATGTGATTCTTCATGCCTTCAGCGGTTGCATGCTGGGGGCGCTCGGCTTCAGTTTGGTCAATTTTCTCAATAATACGGAGCGGCTACAGTTCAATTTAAGCCCGTCTTTTGTGGCGCTTTTCGCCTTTTGTTTTGCTTTATCCGTCGGCACTTTATGGGAGGTTTACGAATATCTATTTGACGGCCTATTTAACCTGAATATGCAAAAATTTATCTTGGCTGACGGTACGGTTCTTGCGGGGCGGGAGGCTTTATCGGATACCATGGATGACCTCATCGTCGATGTAATCAGCGCTTCTATCATCCCGATTGCAGGCTATTTTTTATTGAAAAAGGATAGGGCAAAGGAAATTGCTGTGGCAAAGAAAATTGAGAAATAGACCGGCTTGAAGGCGGAAGGCAGGTAACCTGTCCAGTCCCGGAGCGGCGCAGTCGTGGTCGCTCCGCTTTTATTTTCCCATGATTTTATGATACAATATCCATATGGACCGTGAACCTTAAATGCGGTCTTGAAGAAGGGAGCCGGATGTTTACCCTTAGCGAATTAGCCGCATTTTTGGCCGATAACGATTGCGATTTTGAAATTATTGCCCATTCTTCGCCGATAATCTCGACCAAAGACGCGGTGAAATATTTTGATTTGGATAAAGCGGCGCCAACCTATATTTTGAAGACCGAGAAAGGCCTGATTGCTCTCGTTGTCAGTTCCGGACGGGGGCGGTTGGATTTTAGTGCGATGAAAGAAAAATGGGGCTTTTCGAAAATGAAATTGGCCGATCTCGCAGAGGTCCGAGAAAATACAGGCTATCATGTGGGGGCGATCCCCCTCATTGGGCATAATTTACCATTGATATTCGATAAAAAACTGCTGGATTTTGATTATGTTTACGGCGGTTCGGGGGATGCCTTACATACCCTCAAAATTGCTCCCCGGGATATCGTGAGATTTAACCGTACCGTCACTTTTATTTAGGATCATATTAGGGTGGAGATTGCATGAGCCACGGGAAATAATAATTCTAATTCCCCGTTTTATTGACAATGTTTTATTTTCTGATATAATAATTTTGGTTTGAAAAATTCATATGGGATTACATGTAAACTCCAGGCAGATCAAGAAAGGAATTCATTTGTGGTGATGGTGTTATTGTTTATTGTTTTGTTAACAGTTCTGGTTCTTCCATTTGTATTTCGTAAAGTAGAAGAAAACCTGGAGCTTTTTTTATTTTTAATGGGGATTACGGCGACCCTAGTTACGGGAAATATGACCTGGCATCTCATAAAGGAAGCTTTGAGCGAACCAATAGCCATTACTTTGGCCGTATTAATTGCCGGGGCGCTCTTTTTCGTTATCCAGGATCGATTTAAACGTCTGATTAATAGTATATGTCAAAAGGTGCCGCTTACCTTAGTTATCTTTATCATAGTTGTGCTATTGGGATTACTATCTAGTCTAATCACTGCTATCGTTGCTGCTATTATTCTGGCAGAAATTATTATGCTCCTTCCCCTAGCCCGTCCCCAAAAAATTATTATCTGCGTAATCGGGTGTTTTTCTATTGGATTAGGTGCAGTGTTGACCCCGCTGGGAGAACCTTTGGCAACCATTGCGGTAGCAAAACTAAATGAAGATTTTTTATACCTTTTTAATTTACTAGGCGAATATATTCTTCCTTTGTTAATAATAATGGGTGTTTTGGGCAGCTTGTATCTATGGAGGATTACCGGCTCTCAGTTTAAAAAAAGTATGGGGTCTAAACTTGCTTCACCCCAAAGCTGCAAGCGAGAGACGTCTGCGGAATGCGAACAAGAGATTTCCGGGGTAGACTCTTGCGTGGAATGCGAACAAGAGATTTCCGGGGTAGACTCTTGCGTGGAATGCGAACAAGAGATTTCCGGGACAGACTCTTGGAAAAGCATTATAATTCGTGCCCTTAAGGTATATCTTTTTGTTATGGCATTAGTTTTTCTGGGGGAAGGACTCCAGCCATTGATTGACACCTATGTCCTTGGTTTGGACAATAAATTAATTTACTGGCTTAATATGTTGTCCGCCGTACTTGATAATGCAACACTGGCAGCGGCTGAGCTCAGTCCTAAAATGAATGACCCACAAATTCAGGCTATTTTAATGGGCCTATTGGTTAGTGGCGGGATGTTGATCCCGGGAAATATCCCCAATATTATTTCAGCATCTAAACTCAAGATTTCTATGACTGAATGGGCGAAAATTGGCGTGCCGCTTGGACTATTGCTAATGGTAGTTATGTATTTTATCCTCTTAGTAACCTAATTTTTTAAAACGACTAGGATTTTTTAGGTGCTTTAGAGAAATTAATGCAAAATAGTGCAGCCCAAAAATGACATGAAACTTAATTTATAGTAAAAAGTTTTAAGAACGATTAATTGTTTAGGAGGTATATATGGATAAAGTAGCCTTTTATAATGCGATAGTCCCGATAAATAATTCGGAACTTTCTGAGCGGGTTGTATTAAAAGCCGCCGAATTAGTCCAAAAAGGGTTCATAAAAAATATTGTACTTTTAAGTGTCTGGGAGACTGATGAAATCGACCTTACAAAACTACATTCATCTGAGAAGGCTGAAAAATTGAAATTAACAGCACAGGCAGTTCTTGATAAATATAAGACATTATTGAACCAAGAGGGTATTCCTGCCAAATATGTTTGTGTTGGCGGTGAGCCATCGAAAATTATTATTCAGGCTGTAGAAGACACCAAGTACGATTTGATCATAATGGGAAGCCGAAAGCTTAATAAGGCAAAAGAACTCCTTTGGGGGAGTGTTTCTGATAAGGTAACGCGGTTGGTGGATGTGCCTGTTTTAGTCATTAAATAGGACGAACACGTTTTATCAAAAATGTTAATATAAGTTTTTCAATCGTAATAATCCGGATATGAAATGTAAATAAAATGGAGAATGTCCCAATATCCAGTTTTTTTCGCACTGAATGACGCAGTAATTTATACTTAACATGAATCTTTTAGAAAAAGATGTTGAATTATACAATCGATAACAAAACCCCGCCTTTAAGCGGGGTTTTGTATGCCGTCATTAAATTGATTGAATCATTTATTTACCGAATTGGCAGTCGTTATTACCGGAATCGGAACCCCACATTTCCAGCATATTTATCGGATCGTTGAAGTCCGCGATCCAGCCGTTGCGGGCAATACCGAAGTTACCGGCTTTTCTTTCATTGAGGAATACATCCCAGTCAACCGTTTTGATGCTCATATCAATACCGACGGCAGCCAGATCCTGCTGGATGCATTCGGCAATGGCGACATGACCGGTGGTCTGATTGGTCAGATATTCAAAGCTGAGGGGGGTATCGGCGGAAAGCATACCGTTTTCATCAAAAACAAATCCCGCAGATTCCAAAAGCTCGATCGCTTTGGCGACATCAACGGAGCCGTCAAAGTAACCGTCGCCTGTAGGATAGGTGTAATCCGCGTCATTGGTTTTGAATACGCCGTCATGACCATCGAGCATTCCGGCAGGAATAAAGCTGGTGGCAATCTGTTGCCCGGTCTGACCAACCGTATCAATAATATATTGACGGTCAACCAGATAGCTGAGGCCTAAACGCATATTGGCAGCCTGTTCAACAGTCATGCCGGCAAAGAGGTCGGAATTGACGTTGAAGCAGACATAATAGGTGCCAAGTACGTCCGCAATATAGAATTCGGGGTTGTCCAGCAAAGCGGCGATCTCATCGGTAGGAACCGTATCGATGAAATCGAGGTTACCGGCATTATATGCCGCATAAATAGCAGGCTCGTCGGCGGACAGCATGAATTCAAGCCGGTCCATGGTGACATTAGCGGCATCCCAGTAGTTCGGATTCTTGACGTAAACCATGCTTTCATTATGGGTCCAGCTTTCAAGCATATAAGCGCCGCTGCTGACGAAACCGGCATCAGTGGCCCAGGCGCCGGCATCGATGAGGTTGCCGTCGGCATCCATATAGCCTTCTGCGGATTCAACAGCTTCCTGCTGAACGATGTAGAAAGTGGGGAATGCGCACAGGTCGAGGAAATAAGCGCAAGGCGCAATCACAGTGACTTGGAATTTGCCGTCCACATTGGCTACCTGAAGATCGCCTTCAGCAAAACCGGCGATGCTGCTGTACATATAGGAATAGTCGGCAGCGGTATTGGGATCGGCAGCCCGTTTCCAGGAGTAGACCACGTCGTCAACCGTGATGTCAGAACCGTCGGAGAACTTCAGTCCTTCTTTGAGGGTGAAGGTCCAAACCAAGCCATCCTCGGAAATCTCGTAGCTTTCTGCGGCATCCGGAATCGGTATGGAATCAGCGCCTAATTTATAAAGGCCTATGAAGCTATTGGCAGCCAAGGCCGCGCCATCAACCGAGCTGTTCAGATGCGGGTCCAGACGGTCAGGCTCGGAAGCCAGGTTGATCCGCAAGGTGGTGGCATCACCATAGGTGGTATACATGAAATACTTAGTTTGGTTAACTGTTTGATAAAAACCTTCGATGCCGTCCTTCATCATATAAATGTCATTGTAATAGTAAAGGGGCATGACAGCACCGGTAGCCATAAGTATGTCCTCTGCTTCATGCATGAGGGCTTCACGGGCTACGAAATCAGTTGAAGATTTGATCTGAGCCAGCAGATCGTCATAGGCGGCCCAATCCGGGGCCGCGCTGGCGGTTCCTTCGTCTGGTCCTTCGTCCGTCCCGGTGCAGGCAACCAGGACGCAGGCCAGCATCGCGATGGCCAACATCAGCAGCAGCATTTTGGTAAACTTCATTTTCAATCCTCCTTTTGTTATAACCTTCCAGTTTTATTTCTCTTTCAAAATCTATAGAATGCGGGAAAACACGCAATCATATAGCCATTAAAATGACAAATAATTCTGACATAACCAGGGTTGACAAAACACCTGCTTCAGGGGATAACTAAAAAAAGTTATACGCAAGGCGCTTTTAAGCAAACGAATAAATAAACAAAAATTAAGTAAACGAAAACTTAAACTATGCGACTGTATAACTGAAGGATGCGAAAAATATAAGTGATTTATTTTAAAAATATAAGTGAATTATACTAAAATTTATTGCTTTTGTCAACGAATTTACCTGGGGCCAAACTTTGACGATATTCGACAAATTGCAGCTACAATGGCAGCATATCATCTTATTCACGTATAGATGCGCGGGCAAACCTATTTGTTCCAGCATGCCGCAAAATGTCCGCCGCCCCGGTCGATAAGCGGCGGCGTTTCTTCGGCGCATTGCGCGGTGGCATAAGGGCAGCGGGTGCGAAACGCACAGCCGCTGGGAATTCTTAAGGGGCTGGGTACATCGCCTTCAAGAATGATCCGGTGACGTTCGCGGGAAATTTTTGGGTCAGGCACCGGTACGGCGGAAAGCAAAGAGACGGTGTAAGGATGGATCGGGCGGTCGTTAATATCGTCAGTAGCGGCCATCTCGATGATTTTTCCTAAATACATCACCGCCACCCGGTCGCTCATATAGTTGACCACCATGATATCGTGGGCAATAAAAAGATAAGAGAGCCCGAGTTTAGTCTGGATATCTTTGAACATGTTGATAATCTGGGCCTGGATGGACACGTCCAAAGCGGAGACGGATTCGTCGCAGGCAATAAACTGTGGATTGACTGCCAGCGCCCGGGCAATCCCGATGCGTTGGCGTTGGCCGCCGGAGAATTCATGGGCGTAGCGGCGGGCGTGCTCGGAACTTAAGCCGACCAGACTCATCAGTTCGGCGATCCGGGCATTTCTCTCCTTGCGGCACTTAAATAGCTTATGGACATCCAGGGGTTCGCCGACGATATCGCCGACGGTCATCCGGGGATTGAGTGAGGAATAGGGGTCTTGGAAGACCATCTGCATCTCTTTGCGCAATTCGCGGATATTATTTTTATTCACGGGTTTACCGTCGAAATACATTTCTCCGGCAGTGGGTTTATATAGTTGAAGCATGGAACGCGCCACTGTGGTTTTACCGCAACCGGATTCGCCGACCAGCCCGAGCGTTTCGCCCCGGCGGATAAAAAAGCTGACGTCGTCTACCGCTTTTAAAGGGGTAGTGGCAAAAAGTCCGGTACGGATACTAAACCATTGTTTGAGATGGCGTACGTCTACGAGGATATCATTCATCGGCTGCCTCCTTACATATATCGCGGACATTGACCCAGCAGGCGGCGTAATGATTCTCGCCAAGTTCCAGCTCTTCAGGCATCTGTTCTAGACAAATTCTCATCGCTTTATCGCAGCGCGCGGCAAAAGGGCAGCCCACCGGCAGATTAAGCAGGTCGATCGGCGAGCCGGCGATAGGAATCAGCCGATCTTTGGATCGTTTCAGCGAAGGAAGGGAACGCAACAGTCCGCGGGTGTATTCATGTTTGGGATTATAGAATATATCGTCAGCGTTGCCGCGCTCGCAAACGCGGCCGCCGTACATGATGATGATCTCGTCGCACATGTCCGCGATCACGCCCAGATCGTGGGTAATAATAATGATCGCCATCCCCAATTTTTTTTGAAGTTCCTGCATCAGCTCAAGGATTTGGGCTTGGATGGTGACGTCTAATGCGGTGGTCGGCTCGTCCGCGATGAGGATGTCAGGCTCGCAGGCCAAAGCGATGGCGATCATCACCCTCTGCCGCATCCCGCCGGAGAGCTCGTGGGGATATTGCTTGACCCGTCGCTCCGGTTCGTTGACGCCCACCAAGTGGAGCAGCTCGATGGAACGGTCGCGCGCCTCTCTTCTGGTGCGTTTGGTATGGAGAAGGATCGCTTCGTCGATCTGATTGCCGATGGTGTAAACGGGGTTCAGCGAAGTCATCGGGTCCTGAAATATGATACTGACTTTGGCTCCCCTAAAATCACGGATTTGTTTTTTTGTGTATTTCAAGACGTCTTCGCCCTTAAAGAGCACCTCGCCGCCAACCACTCTGCCGGGCTCCGTGAGGATGCGCAGGATCGAATAGGCGGTGACGGATTTCCCCGAACCGGATTCGCCGACGATACCCAAAACTTTGCCGGGCGGCAAATCAAAATGCACGCCGTTGACGGCTTTGACTTCTCCGGCATCGGTGAAAAAAGAGGTATGCAGGTCTTTGACCTGAAGAATATATTCATATGGCATAGCTTCTTTTTGTTTGCTCATCGTCCTACCTCCTTAACCTTGGATCAAAGGCGTCGCGCAACCCGTCGCCCAAGAGGTTGAAAGCGAGCACGATCAAGCAAATCATCGAGGCCGGGGCCAGCAGTTTAAACGGATAGCTCTGCATGCCTTCCCGCGCGGTATTGGCCAGGGAGCCAAGAGAGGGCATCGGCGCCTGGACGCCCAGACCGATAAAGGAGAGAAAGCTCTCGGTAAAGATCGCCGCCGGGATCTGGAGGGCTGTAGCGATAATGATCACGCTGATGCAATTGGGCAGGATATGTTTGCGGATGATCCGGCTGGTATCGGCGCCCACGGAACGGGCCGCCAGGATATATTCGTTTTCTTTGATGCTGAGGATCTGGCCCCGTACCAGGCGGGCCATGCTCACCCAGTAGAGGAGACCGAAGACAATGAAGATGGAAATCATATTGGTTCCCAGTTTTTCCAAAATGGGAATACCGGATATGACTGGAGCTAGCGTCTGATCCAATACCACCTGGAAAAGGATAATCATCAGCAAATCCGGTAGGGAATAGATGATATCCACAAATCGCATCATAATAAGGTCTGCTTTACCCCCCAAATATCCTGAAATGGAGCCGTAAATCAGACCGATTAATAAAACGATGAAGCTGGCGAATATGCCGACGATTAGGGAAACACGGGTACCATAGATGACCCGGATAAAATAATCACGGGTCAGGTGGTCCGTGCCGAGAATATGGGGAAAAAGCTTCTCCCCATTGTCATCCATATATTCTTGTTCCAGTTCGGAATAGGTAAAGGGCGCCAGATTCTGGGCGCTTTTGTCGCGCACGCCGTTGACGGTGACCATCTGCTCGTAACCGTAAGGCACAATGGACGGGGCGATTATAATGAGGATGACAATGAAAATAAGCACGATTAGACTGGCCATAGCCAGACGGTTCTTGGAAAGCTTACGCATTCCGTCCCGCCAAAAGGTCGTCGATTCGCGCATAATATCCTGTTGGGCTTTTTCTTGATCGGTTGCCAAGGTGAACTTGGAGAGGTCGATTTGGATGCTCAGGGGATTCTTTTTGAATTCTTTATTATGGTTTTCTCTCATCTCAACCCTCCGCTCAATCAAATTTAATTTTTGGATCAACGAGCTTATAGATGAGATCCGAGATCAAGGTCAATGTTACCATAATAACAGCGAGAAAAATGGTGGTGGCCATGATCACCGGATAGTCGCGGTTGGTGATTCCAGTTACAAATTTTGAACCGAGGCCGCCGATGGTGAAAATTGTTTCAACCACTAAAGAACCGGTAATTATGTATGCGGTCATCGGACCGACATAGGTAATTACCGGAATAAGGGCGTTTCTTAGGGCATGTTTAAAAATGATTTTTATTTCCGCCACGCCTTTGCTGCGTGCGGTGCGGATATAATCCTGGTTCAAGACGTCAAGCATGGACGTTTTAGTCAACCGGGTGATATAACTCATCGGATAGAGAGCTAAAGCCAAAATAGGCAGCAAATAGCTAGGATTGTTCATGCTCCATACCGGGAACCAGCCGAGTTTAAGGCAGAAGAAGAGCAAAAGCAGGGTGGCCAGGACAAAGCTGGGCACCGCCACGAACAAGGTGGTAAAGAAGATGATCGCCCGGTCGGGCCAGCGGTTACGCATCAAAGCCGCGATGGCGCCGAGGATAATCCCAAAGATGATTGCCGTAGCCATGGCCAAACCGCCCAGTTTGGCGGAAATTGAAAAACTCTCCCAGAGCATCGAACTGATATCGCGGCCGGTTTTAAGGGAAATACCAAAATCACCTTGTACAGCGTTCTCAACGTAAATAAAAAACTGCTTCCATACCGGCTGGTCCAGATGAAAACGCGCCTCAAGAACCCTTTGAACTTCCGGACGCGGGGCTTTTTCCGAGTCGAAAGGGCCTCCGGGAATGGCGTTCATGGCAAAAAAGGTAATCGCGCAGATAATAAGTATCGTAGCCAGAGCCAGCCCCAAGCGCTTAACAACATATTTCCACATAGGCGTCTCCTCACCGTGGCTTTTGTATATATAGTTATTATATTAATTAATTAAAGTGTTTAATTAATGGTAATTTATTAAATTAGACTAATAATAATTATTATAATATTCAAAAACTAAGGAGGATTATATATTATTTAGGGGTTAAAGTCAAATTATATGCCATTAGCAAAAATTGCTATTTTAACTTCAATATTACTTCATGTTTTATATTTCGTCTATATTTTTCATCCTTATTCTTCGCTTGATTTGGCCCGGGTCATGAGTTGTCGCATCGCATCTTGGGGGGATTGATTTTCATAAAGCATCTTATATATCTGTTCGGTAATGGGCATTTCCACCTGATATTTTTGGGCCAGTTTATATGTGGCTTCGGTCGCGTAAACGCCTTCCACCACCATGGAAGTTTCCGCGAGCACCTCCTGCCAAGGCCGGCCCCGGCCGATCTCCACACCGGCCCGGTAATTGCGGCTATGCATCGAATTGCAGGTGACGATCAGATCGCCCATGCCCGCTAAACCGGAAAAAGTGGCGGGCTGAGCGCCCATAGCCACGCCCAGGCGTTTCATTTCCGCTAAGCCGCGCGTAATTAAAGCCGCTTTGGCATTATCTCCCTGGCAAAGCCCGACCGTGACCCCCGCGCCCAGACCAATCACATTTTTGACCGCGCCCCCAACCTCAACGCCGATCTGGTCGGTATTGGGGTAAACGCGGAAGGTTTCATTCATAAAGACGTCTTGAACTTTATGGAGCAGCGATACGTCCCGGCCCGCGACCACCACCGTGGTCGACAGATTTTGCGCGACCTCCTCGGCATGGCTTGGCCCGGAAAGGGTCAACACCGGGTGATGGGGAAGAATCTCTCCGATCACTTCCGAAAGTCGTTTTTGATTCTCCGGGAAAAAGCCTTTGCCCACATTAACGATCAGGGCGTCGTCTCCGATATAGGGCGCCGCTGCCAGTGCCACATTTCCCACGGCCTTAGACGGCACGGCGAATACGACCAGTTGGGCGGTTGCGCCAATGTCGTAGTCGTTGCTGACGATTAATTGGGGGGGTAGTTTGATTCCGGGAAGAAACCATTTATTCTCCCTGTCTTTTTGTAAATGAACCACATGGTCGCTTTCATAGCTCCAGAGGCTTATTTGATGACCGTTGCGAGAGAGCAAACAAGCGAGGGCCGTACCCCAACTTCCTGCCCCGTAAATGGTTATACGCATATTTTTCTCCAGTGTTTTAATTGTTATGGACCGCAATATCAAAAGATCGCCAAGAGGAAAAACAATGTTGTTTTTTGAATTCGCTTATTTTCTGTTAAATAATTTGCCTTCCGTACCCGCCCGAATGTTTAGAAAATTTTTCCGGTGCCGCCAGATAATCACAACGGCCATGACGGCAAAAACAATAATGATCATCAGGTTTTGACGGGTGCCGACCGCCAGAATTGGCAGTAACGCCGCGGCGGTACTGGACCCAAGCGAAACGTAATTGGTGATCAAGGATATTAACAGCCAGGTTGAAATGACAATTAAGGCGATTAGCGGTTGAAGCGCGAGGGCGACGCCAAAACCGGTAGCGACGCCTTTGCCGCCCTTGAAGCTCAGCCAAATCGGCCAAATATGGCCGGCAAAGGCGGATATTCCGGCAACGAGCGCCAGTTCCGGGGAGATGCTTAATCCGATCAAGGTGGGGATTGCGCCTTTGGCGACGTCAAAGATAAAGACAAGCGCGCCCATGGCATGTCCGGCGGCGCGCACCGTATTGGTGGTGCCCACATTGCCCGAACCGAAGCGTCGGATATCGACCCCGTTTTTCAGTTTAACCAGGATATATGCGGATGGAATGGATCCCACCAAATATCCACCGACGATTAAAGCGACCCAGATTAACCAATGCATGGCCTATGTTCCTCCCAGCAGCGACTATTTCTCTTCTTTTTCTCGTTTCCGCCAAATAAGGGAAATTGGCGTTCCGGCAAAACCAAATGCCTCCCGGATCTTATTTTCCAGATATCTGGCATAGGAAAAATGCATGATCTCGGGATCATTCAGAAAGATGACTATTTTAGGGGGTTTGACGCCGACTTGCGTCGCATAGAGCACCTTCAACCGTCTACCCTTATCGGTAGGGGGCGGGGTAATGGCCACCGCTTCCCGAAGCACTTCGTTCAGACCGGCGGTTGAAAGACGGCGGCTGTGCTGCTCTGAGATGAAATCCACCAAGGGGAGGATCTTATCGCAACGTTGGCCTGTTTTGGCGGAAACAAAAAGGGTCAGAGCGTAGCCGGCAAAAGCCAGTTCTTCTTTGATCTCCTTCTCGAATTTGACCATGGTGTTGGTCTCTTTTTCCGGCAGGTCCCATTTATTGACTACGATCAGCAGTCCTTTGCCGGCTTCATGAGCCAACCCGGCAATCTTTTTATCCATTTCAATGATCCCTGCGGACGCGTCGATCACCAATACCGCGACATCCGAGCGCTCTATGGCGTTTAAGGCCCGGCTGACGCTGTAATGCTCGGTCGGTTCATTGATCCGTCCCTTGCGCCGCATTCCCGCAGTATCGATGATGACATATTCTTGTCCGTCTTTGACTAAAACCGTATCGATCGCATCCCGGGTGGTGCCGGGGATTTCAGAGACGATCACCCGTTCCTGGCCTAAAAGGCGGTTGACCAAGGAACTTTTACCGACGTTGGGGCGGCCGATAAAAGCGATGTTAATCCGGTCTCCTTCGTTTTCGCTTTCGCCTGACGGCGGGAAATGAGCCACGACCACATCAAGAAGGTCGCCGATATTTAAAGCGTGGGAGGCGGAGATAGCGATCGGTTCGCCAAGGCCCAGGCGATAAAAATCATAGACAGGCAGAAGCTTGTCGGCATCGGTAAAATCGTCGGCTTTATTGACCGCCACCACCACCGGTTTACCGCTGCGGCGCAATAAACCCGCGACATCCTCGTCGTCGGCGGTGAGTCCTGTTTGCATGTCCACGACGAAAATGATCACCCGGGCTTCTTCAATAGCCAACTCGGCCTGTTGTTTGACCTTGCCGAAGATCAGCCCGTCGGGGGAATTGAATTTGATCCCACCGGTATCGATCACGGTGAATTCCCGATCTAACCATTCCGCATCCCGATAAAGACGGTCGCGGGTTACGCCGGGCGTATTTTCCACGATGGCGTGACGCGCACCGATAATCCGGTTAAACAGGGTGGATTTCCCTACATTTTCCCTGCCGACTATAGCAACGATAGGTTTGGACATGTTTCCTCCAGGGTATTTCTTTATCCGTAATCATGATGGAACAAAACCATGATGAAGCGTAGGTATAACGGGTTATATTCGCTAAAAAATACGCAAAGCCTTTATCAGGCTTTAATTTGATAAACTAATGTAGGATAACTATATGTGGTAAATTGCCTTCAACAAGTCCGCCGGATTCGGCGCGACGATCTGAACCGTAGCCCCGAGTTTTTCGGCGACTTGATCGACGCTGATATCGTCCAGAAAAATATCCTCGTCGAATTTAAGCATATTGCTGGGGATTAACAGTCTTTGATAAACGTTTTTTTCAACGGCCTTGATGAGGCAGGAACCGGTGAGCAGACCGGTCGCGGTGACCGTATCCCCAAAGAAGGTATTGGCCACTTCCACGATAGTCAGGTCGCTATGGCTGATGTCCTTAATCTCCTGGATCATATCCGCGAGCACCGGTTGGCCGTTCTTGCCGGTGATCACCGCAATTTTATCTTGTGCCGGAGTTTGGGGAACGCTCTGCCGGACCGCTTGCCAGCGCTCGATGAATTGCGCGGCCATCCCCACGCCGTTTTCGATCTGGGGAAAATCCTCGTATGCCGCAGCGGCAGGAAAAGGCCGCCCCGCTTTAAGATAGAGCTCGTCCGCGGCGAAAACGAAACGGCTGCCTAATTGACTAAGGTATTGCTTTTGACGCGCTTCAATATCATCGATCAACGCGCCCGCTTCCGCACGGGTCAGCAAGCGTAGTTGGGCGTTCTGCTGAAAACGGGTCAATCCCACGGGAACCACCGCCACAGAAAGTACGCCGCCCAAGCCGGAATTGATTTTATTTTTAGCAAGACCCAGATTCGCCAGGGAGTCCAGGGTTTCCGAAAGATAGCACCCGTCGTTGATCCCGGGGCAAAGAACAATCTGGGTGTGGATACGGCAACCCATTGCGATCAGCTTTTGCAAAGTAAGCAGGATTTCCGCCGGCTTTTTTTGGCCGAGAAGAAACTGGCGAAGCAGCGGGTCGACCGTATGTACCGACACATATAAAGGAGATAGGCGCAGCTCGCCGATGCGGAGATAATCGTCTTCTGTCAAATTGGTGCAGGTGATGAAATTGCCTTCCAGAAAGCTCATCCGGTAATCGTCGTCTTTGAGCAGCAGGGAGGCCCTGGGATCAGGATGCAATTGGTCGACGAAGCAAAAGAGGCAATGATTGGCGCAGTGACGGATGCCGTCGAACACATTAGCCGCAAATTCAAAACCGAGAACTTCATCGGCAAATTTATCGACTTCGCAGACCCAGACTTCGCCGTCCGTTTTTTCCACGGTCAGCTCTAAATATTCCTCGTCTTCAAAATAGTTTAAATCAATCAGATCGTTAACGGGTTGATCGTTAATCGCAAGCAAAGTGTCTCCCGGTTCGATACCGAGCTCGTCTGCGATACTGTCGGGTATGATTGCTGATATTTTTCCGCCCATTCGACCTCCATATAATTTGTTTCCAGGACATCCCCCGCAGGCGGGGGCATTTCTATTATCTATCATTAATGCGCATTAGTCAACCGTCGCCGTTTAATATATTTAACGAGCCAAAGGATGAACCAGGCGCCGGCCGCGATCAGAGAAAAGCTGTTCAGGTAAGGTAAGCCCATGCCGTCGCCAATAAGCAAGAGATTGGCCAGGCCCGCGATTTCCACGCCCCAGGCCGCCGCGACCAATGCTTGTTGATACCCCCGGGTCGCTGAGGCGAAAAGGATGCAGATGAGGATGGTCGCAAATTCGCTGGCGGAAAAAAATTGTTCGATCTGCCAGAGCAACCCGCTACGGATCAAGAAGAATAGCGTGGCGATCAGCAGGGAAGCGGCGACGGTACGCCATTTTTCCGCGGGGGTAAACCCCCAAAACAACCAAAGACCGAACAGGAGGATAAAGACGCCGCCCAGATTGAGATAGGCGTTACCCATAGGTATGTCCACATAGGATAAAACCAGAATCAGTAAAATCAGAAATAAAGCGGAAACGCGGTTAATCCGCCAAAATTTTAAGGTTTTGTCCCGATTACCGAAAGCCAACCAAAGCGCCAGGATTCCGGGGAAGATTAAGCCAAAAGGCATAAATGGTCACCTCGTTTTTCGATAATTTTACCGAAAGAGGCGCGGCTTATTCATTTCATCCCCAACAGTCCGTTTGTTTCATCCGGGTTTTTGTCAGCCGATGCTTGTTGTTTAGAAATTGCCGGTGGTGAAAAGGGCGTTGATGGTGTCGAAATCCGCCTGCTTGTATTCGTATTGCGGCACATAACGAAATAGGGCCAGCCCCGCGGCATCCAAGATTTTTTCCATATCCGGGGCATCCTCGGCATTTTTGTCGGGGTCCACCGCATCGTCAAACGCCACGGCGCAGACCGGACGAAAATCCGCTGCATCGCAAATGACAAAATCCAGATATTTATCCCGCATTTTTGCCTCAAGGCGCTCGGCAAGACGGCCATTGGGCGGTACGTAAACCAGATTCTGGATGCGCACTTTAACCAAAATCAGTAATCCCGGATGCAAATGCGTTGACAATGCCTGATAAAACGAGATCTCAAGCGGATTAAGCAGTTGCGCCGCTTTTCCGTACGGCCAGGACGCCGTTTTATCCAAGGGATTTTGTTTTTTGCTTTTACGGTAAAGGCTAAATAAAACCGCGCCTAAAATAATAAGGATGGGGATGATAAACTGCATCATATCCACCTCCGAAGTTTATAGGAAAATATATATTTGATGATACATTATCATACATTTTTTGGAGACGCATGTCAAATAGACTATATCTTTACACTGCTCTCGGAAAAAGATATAATATAAACATATTGGATCGAAGCGTCCTCCTTGTCGTTACGACATGTGAATGGCCTCGCTTAGCGCAAAAGGTTTGATGGAGGGAAAATTATGAAAAAAAGAGCAGACAGTATTTTTAAAAATAAGCCCGCAAGAATCAGCGCTTTTGTTGTCTTTATATTTTTAGTAGCGGCGCTGGTAAGCCTCGGCGCCTGCGCGATGCAGGAGAACCCGGAACCCCTCGATGCCGACCAGGTCAATATTTTTTACGGGGTAAGCAGCTGGGCCATGTTCGGCGCGGATGAGGCTATTGTTGCCCAACTGGTGGAGATGTATAATAATCTGGAACTGCAAAAGACAGAGGACGAGCTGGATTTTTTGACTGCGTTTGCTATCACCTTCTATAAGGATGACGAAACGGTCGGTGGTTTGGTGGTCGACGAAAACGGCCTCTGCCGTCTGGCCGGGGCGGATACCGTTTACAAGATACTTTTTGATAGTTTAGATTACGGTGCAGTACGTGCTATCTATGAAAACAGCATGGATTCTCCGGATTACGTGGACGGTATTTATCAAGGGGGCGGGAGCGCCGCGGTTGATGCTTTGGTGAATAATGTTTTTGAAGTCGATTGGCCCCGGGGGATGCTTGCCTTAATTGCGCAAATGAGCGATACGCAAAAGAAAGCCTTTATTGCCCAGCCGGTTAAGGACGGGACAGTCGAATATATCGCCCGCCAGATAATTGGCCAATGGATTGCCAGCTATACCTATGGGAGCGATCAAATCACTTTTATCGACGCGGAAATATCGGATATTACCCTGGTGGCAACCTATGATGAGAATAGCAGTACCCCGCTCTATCTTTACGAACCGCAGTTCCGTCTCCTTCCGGATGACCCCGATAAATTAACATTGGCAGGTGCGTTGAGTATCGACGATGACGGTTGGCTCGTAGACGGCAACGAACGTCGTAACCGGATGCTTCTAACCCCTGCCGGAGACAACAGCTATCATTATCTGGGAACACCGGAATTTGATATACCAGTTAATACGGCGATCCGGGAACTGATCGTGGACGAGCCGGAGCAAGCCTGGGATTTCACCCTAAGCCATGACTTCATGTTTATCTTAGGCCGCCAATTCGGCGATTATCCCTGGGGCGATTATGATATGGATATACCGGACCCGCAAAAGATCGACCAAAGCGATATGCCGGGAATGGATTTTTATCAGGCAACCTTTGGTCCCCGCGTTGACGGGGGCGCGGGCGAAACCGTTATCGTTTATTATACGGTGGCGGAAAGCGGGTACACCTTTATCCAAAGCATGCATACCACCGATCCTTACGTGAGCACCGGGATAAACGGTGACAGCCATCATATCCAGACGGGCAAGAGCGAAAAAGAACTTCTCGCCGCTTATCCGGATGCGTTGATTGAAAATAGGAATATGGTCTACGGGCCTTATGATTTTTGCCCTTACGATAAGGTCTATGAGTATGCGCCCACAAGCTATTACGGCCAGCAGGTCATCCGGTTTTATCTTAACGGGGGCAAGATCAGCGGAATCGAGATGTTTATCGTTTTGGACTGATTCAAACCTATCGCTTAATAACAAAAAACACAGGCGTTAAACGCCTGTGTTTTTTGTTATTTAAATTAAAGTCTTAGCTTATTTGAGCGGGTTGGTTAAGGCAATGGCTTTGGCGCCGAATTTGGCAGCATCCGGGGTGCTTTCCGTGGAATACACCACCACGTCGGCCTTGACGGGATTCTCGCCTTTAGCCGCATAACGCACTTTGGCGCCGGCTTTTTCCGCCCGCCTCAGGGCAAATTCAAGCAGCGGATATTCTTTCATGATTTCGCCGTATACCAAAACGTCGCCTTTGAGTTCGGTGAATACCGGGGAGGGCGCCACATGTCCAAGAGCGGGTTCGCCGTCTTTATACCACTCAAAGCGCCCGGATTTACACAAAACGCCTAGGTTTTCGGCAGGGGTCACCTTCACCAAGGTATCGTTGTGTTTGTGCATGATTGCGGGGCAGTTTAATCCGCAATGGGTGCAGTGGCCTTCCGTTTCCTCGGTAGTCAGAGGAATGGGCTTGACGTCGGGATTGCGTTCCTGGAGGGCGCCGGTGGGGCATACCGCGATGCACATGCCGCATTCGATGCAGTTGCTTTGATCCAGTTTAACCCCTAAGCCGGCTTCGATATTGGTTTCAAAGCCGCGGTTGACCAGATCGATCGCATGCACATCCATCAGCTGGCCGCAGACGCGGACGCATAGGCCGCAGAGGATACATTTGTTGTTGTCTCGGAAGATGTAAGGATGATCGCGCTCGATCGGCACCTTTTTCATTTCCCCGGCTACGCGCTCGGGTTCAACGTCATATTCGCGGGCATATTTGAGAAGCGCGCAATCGTAAACGTCCATACAGCCGCATTCCAGACAGCGGGCCGCTTCCCGTTTGGCTTCCGCTTCGTTGAAGTTCTCAAATACCGGCATAAAATTGGTTTTGCGTACCGCCGGGTCGACATGATGCACATGCTCCCTTTTTGCGGTTTCACGATAGTCAAAGTCTTCCGCGGTCAGATCGTTTTGAATGGAGATATAGGGTTCGACCGGCTGCATATCGTCGCCCGCCAGATATTTGCCGATGGCGGCAGCGGCTTTTTTACCGTGACCGATGGCGGCAATGGCTATGCCGGGGCCGTCGTTGACCGCGTCGCCTGCGGCGAATACGCCGGGTATCCCGGTCGCAAAAGTTTCCGGATCAGCGGTCAGAGTACTCCATTTTGTGGCAGGCAGGTCGGGCGCATCGGAGACGATGACTTTCTGGCCGATAGCGGCGATGATGTTATCCAGTTCCAGATCTTCATAGGCGCCTTCGATGGGAACTGGGCGGCGGCGTCCGCTGGCATCCGGTTCTCCGAGCTCCATCTTCTGGAGACGGATTCCGGTTACTTTATCGTCGCCAAGCACTTCGGTCGGCGCAACCAGGAAGCGGAATTCCACACCCTCTTCGCGGGCTTCGGTAATTTCGATTTTTTCCGCCGGCATTTCCTCTTCGGTACGGCGGTAGAGCAGATAGACTTTTTCCGCACCGAGACGAACGGCGCTGCGGCAGGCGTCCATGGCAGTATTACCGCCGCCGACCACGGCCACTTTCTTGCCGATGGCGGGTAGTTTACCCAGGCCGATGTCGATGAGCATGTCGATACCGCCGATCAAGCCCTCTTTTTCTTCGCCGGGGCAACGCATATCCGTGCTCTTCCAAGCGCCGATGGCGATCAAGGCGGCGTCATGCTTTTTGGTCAGCTCGGCAAAAGTGATATCTTGGCCTAGCTTGGTGTTGGTTTTAATTGTCACGCCCAGCGCTTCCACCAGGGCTATTTCCTGGTCGAGCATAGCTTTAGGCAGACGATATTCGGGGATGCCATATCGGAGCATCCCGCCTGCTTTGGGCATGGCTTCATAGATTGTAACTGCATGTCCCGCCTGGGCTAAAAACCAGGCCGCGGTAAGACCGGCGGGGCCGCCGCCCACGATACCTACGGATTTGCCGCTTTTAGCTTCCACCGGCGGTAAATAGGGATGATCGCTTTGCAGATCCAGATCCGCAACAAATTGCTTAAGAGAGGCAATGGCGATTGGTTCCTCTTTCAATTTGCGGCGGCATTCCGTTTCGCAGGGATGGGGGCATACTCTGCCCAAAGCGGCTGCCAGCGGATAACTTTTTTTCAGGGTGATAATCGCGTCTTCATATTGGCCGTTGGCAATCAAACCGACATAGGCTTGACAATCCGTGTCGCCGGGGCAGGCACGTTGGCATGGAGCAAGGCAATCACCGCGGTGATTGGACAGTAGCAATTCCAGGGCCAGCTTACGGCTCTCGTACGTTTTGGGGGTATGGGTGGTGACAACCATATCGTCACCCGCCATAGTGGCGCAAGCGCGCAGCAATTTGGGTATGCCTTCCACTTCGACGATGCATAATCCGCAAGCCCCGTAGGTATCGACCAGACCGGATTGGCACAGATGCGGGATTTCTATTCCATTTGCAAGTGCGACATCGAGGATGCTTTGTCCTTTTTCCGCATTGCAAGTTATACCGTTAATTGTTATTTTCATATCGCTTCCTCCTCTTTCACTCTACGTTAACCGCGTTGAAGCGGCAGACGGTTACGCAGTTTCCGCAACGGGTACAAAGATCCGGGTCAACCGTATGGGGGTTTTTGGCTGTGCCGGATATGGCGTTGGCCGGGCATTTTCTCGCGCAAAGGGTACAGCCGGTGCACTTATCTTTATCGATTGAATAGTTAATCAAGGCCTTACAGCTATGCGCCGGACATCTTTTTTCTAGAATATGGGCTTCGTATTCGTCACGGAAATATCTGATGGTCGATAAGACCGGATTGGGTGCCGAACCGCCCAGCGCGCATAAAGACGATCCTTTGATCGTTTCGCCAAGCTCGCCTAATAGCGCGATGTCGGTTTCCTTACCTTCGCCTTTGGTGATCCGTTCCAGGATTTCCAGCATTCTCTTGGTGCCGATACGGCAGTGAATGCATTTGCCGCAGCTTTCCTTTTGGGTAAAGTCGAGGAAGAAACGCGCAATATCCACCATGCAGGTCGTCTCATCCATAACGATCATCCCGCCGGAACCCATGATCGCGCCCACCGCAGCAATTTCGTCATAATCGATCGGGGTATCGAGAAGCTTTTCGGGAATACAACCGCCGGAAGGGCCGCCCAATTGCACGCCTTTGATCGCTTTATCGTTTTTAATCCCGCCGCCGATATTGAAAATTACTTCGCGCAACGTCAGGCCCATGGGAACTTCCACCAGGCCGCCGCGTTTGGTTTTACCGGCCAGGGCGAAAACTTTGGTGCCTTTTGATTTTTCCGTGCCCAGCTTGGCATAGGCCTCGCCGCCATTACTAATAATCCACGGCACATTGCCGAAAGTCTCGACATTATTGATATTGCTCGGTTTTTGCCAGTAACCTTTCTGGGCAGGGAAAGGGGGTTTTAGTCTCGGCATGCCGCGTTCGCCTTCCAAAGAGGCGATCAGCGCGGTTTCCTCGCCGCAGACGAAAGCGCCGGCACCGGCTTTGATCCGCAGATCAAAGTCCCAGCCGGAACCTAAAATATTTTTGCCGAGCAGCCCTGCTTCACGCATCTGCCCGATGGCGATTTCCAGCCGTTTGATTGCCAGCGGATATTCGGCGCGGACATAAAGGATACCCTCGTTGCTGCCGATCACGTAGCCGCCGATCATCATTCCTTCAAGTACGGTATGGGGATCGCTTTCGAGAAGACTGCGGTCCATAAAAGCGCCGGGGTCGCCCTCGTCGGCGTTACAGATGATATATTTGGGGGTGTCGGTCGCTTGTTTGGCTGCGTTCCATTTGAACCAGGTGGGGAATCCTGCGCCACCGCGGCCGCGCAAGCCGGAGGTCTTCATCACTTCGATGACTTCATCCGGGGTCATGCCTTTCAGCACCTTTTCGATGGCCTGATAGCCGCCGCGGGCTTTATATTCGTTGATATCTTCGGGATTGATAATACCGCAGTTGCGCAGCGCGATGCGGGTTTGTTTTTTAAGGAAGCCAAGGTCGTCTTCGGAGAGCATCAGTTTCTCCACCGGAACGCCATTTTTCAGATGGCTTTCCACAATTTCTTTGATGCTGTTTTTATTGACTCTGCCGTAGAAGGTGGAGCCTTTGTCGTCGACCACTTCCACGAGCGGTTCGGCAAAGCACATGCCGATACAGCCGGTCTGCTTTGCGCTGACGCCCATTTCTTTCAGCGTATCGAGAACTGCTTGTGCTCCGGCGGCAAATCCGCAACTGCCTAAACCTATTTTAATCTCGCTCATGCGTTTGCCTCCTTCTTTTGTATTTCACGAAGAATCTGTCTTGCTTTGTCGGGGGTCAGTGACCCGTAAACTTCTCCGTTGATCATCATGGCCGGGGCCAGGGAGCAACATCCCAGGCAGGCCACATTTTTCAGGGTAAACAAGTTATCTTCCGTTGTCTGGCCGTCAACTATGTTTAACTCGTCGCATATTGCGTTTTCGATCTGCTCGGAACCATTGACATGACAGGCAGTTCCCTGACAGAGCATAACGAGATATTTGCCGATGGGTTGAAGACGGAACTGGGTATAAAATGTAGCCACGCCCATGATTTTCGCAGGGGCGATACCTGTAACCTCCGCAATCTTTGTCAGTGCGTCAAGGGGCAGGTATCCGTAAATCTCCTGGGTCTTTTGTAAAATCGTAACCAAACTGCCGGCAATGGGCGCATAATGCTCAAGCACGGCGTCGATCAGCTTAAGATCTATCGAATCTTTTGCCACAGTTAAAACCTCCATATTCATGAAATTTAATATTTTGTCGATTCAGGTTTTTATTGTCAACCGTGATGGGAGGGATTAAAACCTACCCCTTATTCATCCGTTGATCGATGAACCGACCCGGGCCGGCTGAGGCGTTTGGAAACTCCTTAGCCAACCGTCTGTTATTGTGGAAAACAAAAATCCTTTTTACCCAATTGCAATAGCGCTAACCTCCTTGAAAAATATTATGGCGCGAAGGCCGTTATCTAATTTAATCATCAATATGCATACACGCATACAATTAATTGTATGATGTATAGGCTTATTTGTCAATGGAAATTCGACCTATTTCTATATTTTTAGCGAGGATTGCGAGGCCGACGGCGTTGTCTGAAGAAAATTGCGCGGGGCAAAAAAACACTTCGTCGCGCTCCAGATAATTACGGATGTTTTGACTCGCTGCGACTCCGCCCATGAGGAGAACCTTTTCGATATGATTTTGGTCGCGGGCGGCACGGATGGCTTTTTGCACGCTCTTGGCGATATTGTCAAATACCGCAGCTGCGATTTGTCCGGGGTCGACGCCTTTTTTCACCGCTCTTTGCGCCGCGGATTCCGGCCCGGAGAAACTGATATGTGTTCCTTGTACGCAACCTGGCAGACGAAAGTCCCGACAGGTCGCGGAAAGTGCCAGTCGGTCCAAGTCCGCGCCCGCGGGGAAAGGAAGCCCAAGCGCAACGCCAACCCGGTCCACAAATTGTCCGGGGGGTAAATCGGTATCGCCGACCAAGGAGATATCGTAGGCGGGGTTTTGGTTTTCGCCCTCCGCAAGCGGCTTACCCGGCTTAACGCTGAGAATTTCTCCCGTCCCACCGGACAGATGCAAAGCCAAAAACGGTTCTTCCCAGTTTAGAGAGGCAGACCAAAGCGCGGCGGCCAGATGGCCTTCCTGATGGCTGAACGTATACTTGGGCAGTTTTAAGGCGGCGGCAAGAATCCGGGCTTGCCCCTCTCCTGCAGTAAAGACCGGCATGTAAGAACCATCCGTCGGTCTTGGCCGGGTTGAGACGGCAATCGCGGTCAACCGTTCGGCGGGACACTGGCCGAGTGCCTCTTCGAGCACGTAGGGAAGATTGCGGGTATGGGCATAGACCGCGTCGCTTTGGCGCAGGCCGCGACACCCTTTCTCAACGGGTAAAGGCCGCCTTACATCACAGATGAGGCGGCCTTCTAAATCCATAATCGCTACGGAGGTCGTATAACAACTGGTATCGATGCTTAGAATCATTCCGGCTTGTCCTTTGGCGCGGTATCGCTTAGTTCATGGATACGAATCGCATCTAAAATACCATTGACAAAAGCGCCGCTATTCTCATCGCCGAATTTTTTGGCAAGCTCGATCGCTTCGTTAATAATGATATTGGCGTTATCTTGCTTGTCTTTCAATAACTCGGAAACAGCCAGACGAAGAATATTGCGGTCGATCGCCGCAAAACGGTCAAGCGTCCATTCCCGGGCGTATTTATTGATGTAGTTATCGCTTTTATCCCGGTCTTCCGCTGCGTTTTGGGCCAATTCCAGGGCAAAAGCCGCGCCGGTTTCATCCAGACCGATATCGTCCAGCACCTGAGTTGCCAGTTCCCAGTCGTCGCCGCCCATATCCATCTGGAAAGATAGTAAAAGCGCCGCTTCTCTGGCCCGGCGGCGGGGGGCGGCAGCTAATTCGGCGTAATCTTCTTTATTCAGTTTGGCGAATTTCGCCGCAAACGCAGCATGAGTCGCCTCGACATCCTTAATCCGGGGTTTTTTGATACCCGGTTTCCGGCGCGGTTTTGGGGGCTCTTCTTGATTTTGATCGCCTAAGCGAATAACGCGGATTTTCCCGGGTTCACTCATTCTTGAAAAAATCCTCTACCGTTTTTCGCAGATCGGTCTTTTTATCCAGATACCGGCCTATCCATACGCCCGCGCCGATGCACAGGAAGATGAATACCGCTTTCAAGAAAGAGTATTGGATAGAAAGCAAGGCGAAGAAGAGGCCGCCTGCGGACAAGATAATTGTCCATTTATGATTGTGCCAAAGGGTGTTCGTTTGTTTATCCGTTTCCACCGGAGTTGCCCTCCTCCTTCTTTTCAAGGACGTCTGTGATAATCACTTTGACTTCTGCCGGGACAATGCCTGCCATCGCCTCTAACTGGGCCTGCACCGCATCACGCACCGCGTTTCCCATCTCGGGAACAGAGAGGTTGTCCGGTATGGTGATATTGAGCAGCACATGGAGTCCGTTGTTTTTCACCAACAGCCGGGTGTCTACGGATTCCACGCCCGGTTGGCTTAAAGCCGCTTTTTTGATCACGTTTTGGATAGCGGACAGGGATATATCTACCGCGCCCCCGTCTACCACCGCGATCCGCAGTTTTTTGATCGCAGTTTTCGGTTTCAAGGCGACGATCAGGCAGAAAATACCGATAACCAGCAAAACGAAAGCGATAAGGATAGCCATCCAGATGCCGCTATCCTCGAGGAAGGTCAGTTTCATATTGTATAGGGCAACCTTGTCCAAAAAATGAATAATGCTTTCGGCCCAAGAGGTATTGACCAGCATAATTGCCAGAAGCGCCGCAATGCCGGCGCAAATCAATCCCCACAAGGCCAGTAAAACCCGGCGTAAAGCAGCCATAGGTTTTCCCTCCTTTGCGTTGATATCCGATTAGATATTTATTCCTCGGGCTTGGGATTATTGGGATGTCCGGCGGGGAAGGTGACGCCCTGGATATGGACGTTCACGGTCGGGCAGGTGAGACCGGTCATGCTTTCAACCGCGTTTTTGACGGCTTTTTGCACTTCCTCGGCAACTTTGGCGATCGCGGTGCCGTATTCGACGATGGTGTAGATATCGATCACTGCCTCTGTTTCGACGATCTCAACCTTGACCCCTTTGGTCATATTCTTCCGGCCTAACATCTCGGCGATGCCGCCGACGACCCCGCCGCTCATACCGGCGATGCCCGCGACATCCGCCGCGGCTAATCCGGCAATAGTGGCAACCACGTCTGAAGCTATTTTAACTGCACCCGCGCCATTTCCTTCGAGAGTATTTTCGGCAATTTTTTCTTCCGTATCCACGCTCATAAATATGCCTCCTTTATTTATATTGGTATTATTAGCAACGATAATAATATCATGCGAATTACTAATATTATTGATATTATTATATCAAAAATCTTATCTGTTTACAATAACCACATTTTCAAAGCCGCAGCCGCTGGCTTTATCTACGATTTCCGCGATGACGGCGGCGTCCGCGACCTCGATAACCTGATCGATGATCACCGTGGCCTGACTTGCGCCCAGCATGACCACAGTTTCCCCGTAGCCTTTCGCGGCAAGGATCGACTCCGCCATGATCTCGTTTTCTATATCGGAGGCGATATCGAGCCTGCGGTTCTCCGCATCTTCCAAAACCGCGGGAGAGGAATTTTTGTCGGCAATGATTTTATCAAGCATCGCTAATTCTTCGGCGCGGGCCTCTTCCCGTTCCATGCGCAAGGACGCGAAATCCTCCGCGCTGTCTGCTTCCGTCGCATCCGTCCCGGCCGGATTATCGGTTTGGGTGGTCAAAGACGGCACGGCATCGTCTTTTGGCTCGGGAATGTCTTCGATATCGCCGGCGGGAAGCGCGCCCCAAGCCGCGCTAAAACCGTTTTGGCTGACATCCCACACCAGTACCGCGACACAAAAAATGATAAATCCCATGAAAATAAACCTGCCGTAGGGAAGCCTTGATCTGGTCACTTTTTTTCTCATTTTTATCCCCCTTAATTTTATAACGCCATGTCGCCTTCAATAATCGCAATCTGGGCGGCGGTGAGCCCCAGTAAACTGCTGGCGGCCTTATAAAGCCGCTCTTTGACCAAAGGATTGCCCGCTCCCTCGGCCACGATCACCACGCCTTGGACCTTCGGTAATCTTTGTTTGATCAGCACTGGGGTATCGTTGATTTCAGCCAGGGCGCTGCTGCTTTCGGTCTGATCGTCGGAGAGGGTCTCGTTGTTTTCCACCGCATAGACCGATTCCGTACCCTCTTCAAAAGTCAAAGCCACCGATACCGCGCCCGCGCCTTTGACTTGCGCGAGGATGGCGACCAGTTTTGCTTCCAGCGCCGCTTCCTCGCTGTAATAATTCTGGGTAATCGGTTCGTTTGTGGTCTCGACCGGCGTCTCATTTTTTTCTTTGCTGCCGTTGGTTAGGCTCATCAGGACGATGCCGATCAGCAAAATGGCCGCCAGTTTCAAAAAGAGGCTTTTTTCTTTAGGATTGAGCTTTCGCAGCCGGTGCCAGGGTTTTTCTTTGTTTTTCTTTGTTTCGGGTTCCATTATCCGCCCTCCCTTATCTCAATATATACGATGTCTTTATCGATGCCGAAGAAGCGTGTTAGTAGGTCTTTTATCTGCGCCTCGGCGGTTATTGCCTCTGTTTCCGCATTTTTGCCGGCCGTGATCTCCACTCTGATATAGGCGCCACTTTCGGGGTCCGTTTCCACCACGGCGTCCGCCGTATCGATCCCGTCCGCCAGAAGGGCGATCGACGCGATCTCCCGGGACGCCTCGCGTTCGTATTCGTCCATGGCCGCCCCTTCGAGAATCAGGGTGATGCGGTTGGCGGCCTCTTCGTAATCGGCGGAGACCTGGTCGCTATCGCGGCTGAAATGCCAATCCCAGGAAAAATTGCTCAGAGCCTCCCCCGCGGGGATAATGATTAGGGCGAGGAGGATGAGGCCGCAGGCGAGGCGGACGAAACGGGCGAGCTCGCCCGCGGGTAAGAACAATTCTAGACAGGAAAATATCAGCACCAGGGCCACCACATTGCGCACGATGTCGGTCAGGGTATCCACGGTTTCTATCCCTCCTTGCCTATCGCATCATCATGGTCATATTACCCAGCCCGACGATGAGCGCCAGGGCGAAGTAAGCAAATAGCCCGCAGACCGCCACCGCGGCGAAAAGCAGGATCATGCTGTTGCCCAGCCCCGTCACGGCCTCCGCCAGTTTCTCTTCCCCTAAAGGCTGGATCAGCGCGCCCGCCACCCTGAAGACCAAGGCCTGGATCAAAATTTGGAGGGCAGGGAGGGCGCAGATAAAGAGGATCGCCACCGCTCCGATCAGACCGATAGCGTTTTTCAATACCAAAGCCGTGCCGAGCACGCTATCCATGGCGTCCGCCAGGGAACGGCCGACAATGGGAATGAAAGCCCCGCTCGCGGATTTGATTGCCTTGACCGCCAAACCGTCCCAGGAAGCGGCTGCCATCCCGGTGATCCCGAGAAAGGCGATGAATACGGTAACGATGATACTCATCAGCCCGATAGCCACGTCTTTAAAGAGAGCGGCCATTTTTTCCAGGGAGAGGCGGGGCGCCAAGCTGCCGCAAAGGCGGAGTATCGCGGAAAAGCAGATCAAAGGGAAGATCAGATTCGACATCAGGCTCATTAAAATACTGATGGCCGTAAGCAGCGCCGGATTAACCAAACTGACGGTGGTCAGCCCCCCGATGGAGGCGAGTAAAGGTATAAGTAGGGGGAGCAGGGCATAGAGAAGATCGCGAATCGTGTCTACCGTTTGAGCGGCTTTCGTCATGCAGGGAATAAAGGCTGCAACCGCGATGCCGATGAGGAGAAGATAGACCACCCAACGTCCGATTTGGGCGATCTCGCCGCCGGCAAAATTGTCCTTTAAGAGGGTTAGCAACACCGCCATCAAGGAGATCAAGATCAACTGCCCCAGCAAGGCTACGCTGGAACGGATATTGGCGAAGACCATCGCCCCCAGGGCATCCCAGATCTCGCTTAAATCAAAAGACCGCTCTCCGGAGACGATCCCCTTCCATATGTCGCTCATGCTAATCGGGGCGTTTTGCCCGGCCAGCATTTGATCTAAATGCTCCAGTTCGTTCTGGAAATCCCCCATATCCAGATTGTCCGCCAGATCCGCCGCGCTGAAAGAATCCGTCTCTTCCGTTTCCGCCTGCCCGTTTGCCGGGTTTTCCTCGGCCAACCCTGTTGCGGGAAAAAGGAGTATCAGAAATATGGCCAGTCCAAATATTCGTTTCATGGCTTCTCCCCGTGATTCAGAATAATTCCAACACCGTTTTGACGATGGTGGAAAGCACCGGCAGCGCCAGGATGAGGATCGCGACTTTAGCGGCCATCTCTATTTTAAGGGCCAGAGCCGATTGAGCCGCGTCCCGGCAGATCTGGGCACAGAACTCGCAGATATAGGCGATACCGATGATTTTGAGGATCAGCCCGAAATAATAACTGCTGACCCCGCTGACGCTGCCCAGCGCTTCATAACCCGATAAAAGGTCGGAAAGGGCGGGGAGGAGGCGGATGAGGATGATCGCGCCGCCCGCGATTACCGCCAGCAGGGCCAAGGAGCTAAGGCGGCTTTCCTTGAGGAAAATAGCGGTCACCGCGGTGATCAGGGCCAAACCGATGAAAATAAATATACTCCCACTAGTCATAGAGCTTGAACACCTCTTGCACGCCGGTAAAAAGTTCCTTAAGCAAGGGGAGAACGGTGATCAGACCGATAGCCAGACCCACCAACAAAGCCAGATAGGCAAACTCGTCCCGACCGGCCTGCTTAAGAAACGTATGTAGGATGGTAATGGCGATGGCCAGGGCCATAAGAAAAAAGATAATGGTGATATTATCCATATAACCTCCAGTGATGATTATACTTGAACAAGTATCGGTGTTGGTATCGGTTAAAGCAGGAGAAGGACCAGAATGGCTCCGCTGCTCCAGCCCATGGTCTGCCAAATTTTTCCATAGCTTGCCACGGTCGCCGCCGCTTCCGCTTCCGCGTTTTCGATACGCAGACGCAGCAATTCCAAGGTTTTTAATTGTTGGGCGGCGTCGCTGATCCCCAAGCCTTCTCCGGCCAGGGCCAGCAGGCGTTTGTCTTCTTCATGGACTGCATCCGCGGCCATGATCGCGTTTTGCCACGCTTCCCCTGCGGTGCAGCCGTCGCCTGAAGCCAGCTTTTCCGCCGCATCACTAAAGATAAACGCGGCCGGACCGGCCATTTCCGCCGCGGCGGGCAAGGCTTGATGCATGGGCGTCGCGGCGTAATCGATTTCCCGCATCAGGGCGAGCAATCCCTGATGCGCACCCCGCAGAAAGAGGCGGCGTTTCTGCAAATGCCGGGCTTGCTGTCTTCCCGCGGCGATGCAGGCGGCGAGAATGCACAGCGCGCCGATTAGCTTCAACATGGTTGAAAGGCGCTGTCTTTGATCCATTCCAAGGTGCCCGGTCCCTCCCTTCTTGAAAGAAGAATAATCCGCTCAAAGGCTTTTTGGCGAATCAATTCGGCCAATACCGGACGGCCCAGGATCTCTTCGGCGCTACCGCCGTGGGCACTGCAAAGCATGCGCACGCCGCCGCATATCGCCTCTTGGATTGCCGCCGCATCTTCAATCCGGCCGATTTCGTCGCAAACCAGCGCCTCCGGCCCCATGGCGCGAAGAAGCATGCCGATTCCCTCCGCTTTGGGGCAACCGTCCATAACGTCGCTGCGGATACCGATGGGAAGCTGAGGTATTCCTCCCCGCATTGCCGCCAGTTCCGACCGCTCGTCGACCACGCCCACCCGCATCGGCGCGATACCCTGGCCATTGCTGATTGCACAGGTTAAGTCGCGGAGCAGGGTGGTTTTTCCCGCGCGCGGCTCTGATACGATCAGGGTATGATAAAGACGGTCCCGCGTATCTTTGATCCGGGGAAGGATGGGTGCAGCCAAACCGGTTATATATTTAGCGATACGGATATTTATCGAAGAAATTTCTTTCAGGGTCTTTATATCGCCGCGAACTAAAACCGCCCGCCCGCTGAGTCCTGCCCGGTGTCCGCCGGGCAGGGTGATATACCCCCGACGCAGTTCTTCTTCCACTGCGTAAAAGGAAGAATCGGCCAAAAGCAGTACGGTTTTACGCATTTCCCCTTCGCTGACGATCCGGCCCGCTTGGGCATCATCGACCAGTCCGCCGTCCGCCGCTAAAAACGCTTCGTCGTGGGCGAAGCGGCAAAGCGGAGGCAGGAGCGGCTTAAGCCGCAGCTCTTCCAGCTCTTCCATCTTACGCGGGTCCGCGTTGGTGAGCATTTCCCGAATTTCCACCGGCAAATAGGGGAGAATTTGTTGGTAAATCATTTTTCCCATATAAAAACCGCCTTGTCCCAGAGGATATATAATCCTATTAGGCTAAGGCGGTTCTTAGAACAGCATAATTTTAAAGTTTAATCGGGGATTTTAAATTTGTTTGGCATTAATCTTTATCTTTGTTGTACCCGTCGTGCTCGTCGACGTCGCTTTCTTCCGGATAATTTTCTTCGTCGTCTTGCGCGTCTTCGTCTTCTTCCTCTTCTCCGTTGACATAGACCACGGTGTCGCAAACCGGGCAGGTCACCTCGATCAGATCCTCGTCGTACAAGATGGATGAATCGAAGCATACCTGTTCATGGCAATTGGGGCACTCCACCTCTACGAAATCTTCGTCTTCGATTTCATCTTCTTCATATACGGCATCCTCAACATCGGCAAGATCGCTGTCTACGCTTTCCAGATAATCCTCAAGATCCTCTTGTTGTTCGCGGAGAAAATCCAGATAATCCGCAACGTCTTCCAAGGCTTCCAGTACTTTTCCGATTACTTTGCCTTCCGGAGAGTCGTCCAGTTTCATTCCGTCTACCTGACCTTGCAGATAGGCGATCTTGTGTTGTAAATCTTTCATGGTAAAGCCCCCTCTCGCTTTAATTTAGCCTGAACTACCTAAAATAGTATGGCTAAAATCTTTTATTTATTTCAAGCAAAATATAACAATTATCATTTTCGCCACCGTTTAAGCGGTCATAATAAATCGCTTATCCTTTGCAGCGTTCGATATATTCTCCGGTTTGGGTATTGACTTTAATCCGGTCTCCCACGTTGATGAAGAAGGGGACTCGAACCACCGCGCCGGTTTCCAAGGTAGCAGGCTTGTTGCCGCCGGACGCGGTGTCGCCTTTGATTCCCGGTTCGGTCTCGACGACTTCCAGTTCCACGTTACCGGGCAGGTCCACACCTAGAATACTGCCTTTATAGGAAAGTACGGAAATGTTCATATTCTCTTTTAAATAATTTTTGGAATCCGCCATTTGCTCTTCGGTAAGCAGGCTTTGTTCATAATTCTCCACATCCATGAAAACGTAATAAGTTCCGTCGTGGTAGAGGTACTGCATTTCTCTTCTGTCCAGATGGGCCTTCGGTAATTTCTCCCCGGCATTGAAGGTACGTTCGCTCACGGACCCGGTACGGGTATTGCGTATTTTGGCCCGAACAAAGGCGGCGCCTTTACCCGGTTTAACGTGCTGAAAATCCACCACGATATAGGCATCCCCGTCGATCTCCACAGATACGCCGGTTTTGAAATCATTCGTCGAAATCATAGATTGATAAACCTCCGCCATAAATAATCTTCATTTTGTATACAGTTGGAATCGTAACAGGTGGAATAAGTATACCATAAATGTAGGGTATTGCCAATAAGAAAATAAAGTCTTTAGGGCCTGTCATCGGGGCAAAATAAAAGGAGGGCGCATGCTCTCCTTTTTTGCCCACCTATTTATTACGTCTGATTTCCTTGATTCTCGCGGCTTTACCGGTGAGATGCTTCAGATAATATAGTTTGGCGCGGCGTACTTTGCCTTGACGTTTGACCACGATCTTATCAATGCGGGGCGAATGGAGCGGAAATGTTCTTTCCACGCCGACGCCGTAGGCGACCCGGCGCACCGTGAATGTTTCGCGGATACCGCCGCCCTTGATTTTGATCACGACGCCTTCAAAGACCTGGATACGCTCTCTGGCGCCTTCCACGACCTTGACATGCACCTGAACCGTATCGCCGGGACGAAAGGCCGGGATATCGCTTTTTAATTGCTCCTGTTCCAATACGTCGATGATATTACTCATAATTCCTCCTTATCGTCAGCCGTTCATTCCCGCGGGGTGACCATTTGGCGGCAGAGGACCAGCTCATAAAACAGCCATTGCATTATATCATAGGTTTTTATCGTTTGACAAGCGTTATTTTCAAATATTATTTTACCGCGTTTATAAAACGGTTTTCCATGGCGTCCAGTTCGTCAATCAGTTCACGCGGCATGGTGTCTCCTATTTTTTGATAAAAAGCGCGGATATCGGCAATATCGTTTAGCCAATATTCGTTGTTGAGGGTAAGGATCCGTTTTAGATCCCGGACCGAGAATTTATGACCGGGTTTGATCTCGTAATCCAGGCCTTCAAGATTAATATCTTCTACCCGGGGGATAAAACCGATGGGGGTCTCTTCCGCTTCCACTTCGCCGAGGCAGCGTTTGACGATCCATTGCAAAACCCGGAAATTTTCTCCAAAACCGGGCCAGATAAAATTACCCTCTTCATCCAAACGGAACCAGTTGACGTTAAAGACCTTGGGCAATTTATCCGCGGAAGTTTTTTGGCCCATATTTAGCCAGTGCTGAAAATAATCCCCCATATTGTAGCCGCAAAAAGGGATCATGGACATGGGGTCGCGCCGGGTCACTCCCACTTCGCCCGTAGCGGCGGCGGTGGTTTCCGAAGCCATGATCGAGCCGACGAATACCCCGTGGTTCCAGTCGCGGGACTGATATACCAGGGGCGCGGTTTTAGATCTGCGGCCACCGAAGATGATTGCGGAAAGTGGTACGCCCTCGGGGTTCTCCCATTCCGGGGAGATACAGGGGCAATTGCTGGCGGGGGCGGTGAAACGGGAATTGGGATGGGCGCCGGGTAGCCCGGAATCCGGGTCCCAAGGTTTTCCGGTCCAGTCTTCTGCGTCGCGGGGCGGTTTTTTATCCAAGCCTTCCCACCAGACCGTACCGTCTTTATTTAAGGCCACATTGGTGAAAATCGTGCCTTCATGGGTGCAGGCCAGGGCGTTGGGATTTGATTTTTTATTGGTTCCGGGTGCCACGCCGAAAAAGCCGGCTTCCGGATTCTGGGCATAGAAACGGCCGTCTTTACCGATTTTGATCCAGGCGATATCGTCGCCAACGGTCCAGACCTTATATCCCATGGCCCGGTAGCCTTCCGGAGGGATGAGCATGGCCAGATTGGTTTTGCCGCAAGCGGAAGGGAAAGCTGCCGCGATATACCGGATGTCGCCGCGCGGGTTCTCCAACCCCAAAATCAGCATATGTTCTGCCATCCAGCCTTCCTTCCAGCCCTGATAGGATGCAATACGCAACGCAAAACATTTTTTGCCGAGAAGGACGTTGCCGCCGTAACCGCTGTTGCAGGAACGGATGGCGTTGTCTTCGGGGAATTGGAGGATAAAGCGTTTTTCTTCGTCGATGTCACATTTGGCGTGGAGGCCGCGGACAAAATGGTCGCTGTCGCCCAGGGCTTCGATGACGTCTTTACCGGCCCGGGTCATGATGACCATATTCAGCACCACGTAAATGCTGTCGGTGATTTCAATGCCTATTTTAGAAAAAGGCGAGCCGACTACGCCCATGGAAAAAGGGATAACGTACATGGTGCGGCCTTTCATCTTTCCCCGCATGATCTCGTCGGTCATGGCATAGGCTTTTTGCGGGTCGATCCAATTATTGGTGGGGCCGGCGTTTTTTTCTTCCCGGCTGCAGATGAAGGTGCGCGCTTCCACCCGTGAGACGTCGTTGACCGCAGTACGGTGATAGTAACAGTTAGGCAGTTTCTCCTGATTCAATTCGATCATTTCACCGGTGCTGCAGCCGATGCGGCGCAGTTCGTCGATTTGTTCCTGGCTGCCGTCTATCCATATAATTTTATCCGGCTGGAGCAATTCCACAGATTCCTGGATAAATTGATTCACCGAGGCGTTTTTGCAATCCATTTCCAATCCTCCGAATTTATTGTTATCGTTAACGCTTGAACAATGGCATCCCAAAAAACATCGGCGTAACAATAACTAAGTAAACACTGATTATAGCTCAAGTGCCGATTAAGGGAATCAGTGTTTACTGTCACTAAAAGATATTAAAGACAAAAGTCATAATTCCTTTTAAATGAATAAACTAAATATTTATATGCATTTTTAGAGCAGAAAATGTCCGATCCTGGCGAAATAAAAGGGGGGACTTAGCTTTTTTTTGTTTGAAGAAGGAGGCGGCGAATCGTCGCCTTAAGATCGGCGTAGGTCGCCGCGTCCAGGTCTTCTCCTCGGCGGCGTGGCAAGGCCAGTTCAGTAATCACCGAAGATGGCCGCGGCGACAGAAGGCAGATTGTATCCGCAAGCAGCAGGGCTTCGTCGATATCGTGGGTGATCAGGAGCA
>Ga0351919_10026_pt1 | contig 52961 bp, 50 predicted proteins | sample TotcelHT113001N6_FD_206845 | JGI IMG/M metagenome (GOLD analysis project Ga0351919, IMG submission 206845) | Enriched cells from coal bed in the Powder River Basin, Montana, United States - Total cells T11 rep1 HSBNCT.T11.300.1.N6 ...
GAGTTTTTGAATTTTTTTGAGCATTGCCTCCAACGCCTCTTCTGAACAGCCTGATGCGTTTGAAATTTCAGAGAGTGGATACGCTAGGTAGCCATTATCATCAATATTTTCAATGATCCACTCAGCAATAATCCGTTCGTCATGATTAAGCTCTGCAAGGCCTGCTTGCAACCGTAAATGGTCCCTGAGGTTGAGTGTTTTTTTCACCATATTCTCGTAGTCAGGTCGCTCTCGTTCCTCCTGGAACGTGTATTCTTCTGACGGAGAATAGCGCTCAAGCCATTCAGCAACATCATCCTTTTCGCTTGTTGCCTCCTCTTTTGTTGCTTCCTCGGCAGAATCTTCCTTAGGCTCTTTATCTATGAGCTCCAGGATTGGGTTCTCCTGTACTTCAAGTTCAATCGCCTCAACCAGCTCCAGCCTTGACAGCTGGAGAAGTTTAATTGCCTGTTGAAGTTGTTGCGTCAGTACGGGCGAGAGTCTTTGGGTTTGTTTAAGCTCCAACATCGATATAAAATTCCTCTCCTAAATATACTTCTCTCACGATTTTATCATTCGCCACTGTTTCCGGCGTTCCTTCCAATAAAACTTTTCCGTTGTTCACTACATATGCTCTGTCGCATATAGGCAAAGAATCCCTAACATTGTGGTCTGACAAGAGGATACCAATACCCTTTTTTCTCAGTCCAGAGATTATCTTTTTCAGATCTGAAACAGATATTGGGTCAATTCCGGAAAAAGGTTCATCGAGCAGCATGAACCGCGGTGCTGTCATTAGCGCTCTTGCTATTTCAAGTCTCCTCCTCTCTCCTCCGGATAATGAGTCAGCATAATTCTTCGATAAATGTTCGAGTTTGAATGACTCAAGAAGTTCCAGTACCCTGTGGCCCATCATCTCTCTATCCACATTATGAAATTCGAGGATTGACAAAAGGTTGTCCGCAACAGACATCTTCTTGAATATGGAAGGTTCCTGGGGAAGGTAGGTAATACCTTTTCTAGCTCTGAGAAACATGGGGAGGGTCGTTATATCTTCATTGTCCAGGAGGATTCTTCCCCCGTTCGGTTTGATAAATCCTATGATCATATAAAATGTTGTTGTTTTGCCAGCCCCGTTTGGCCCGAAGAGGCCGACGATTTCACCGACATTGAGGTCCATAGTTATATTATCGACAACCTTTCTCGTGCTATAAGATTTTGAAAGGGTTTGTGCAAGGAGTTTTGAGGCGCCAGTCATTATTTTTCCTGTCTCTTTCTTGATTCCCCTGCAACTGCTTTTCCACCAGCCGGTTTGTTAGGATTCTCCTTGCCGGCTATGCCGCTACTGTTTTTTTCTGCCTTGGGTGGAGCAGTCGATGCAATCTTGCTATCTTTAAAATGATATACCGACTGTTCGTTTTTAGCAATACTTCCTTTTGAGTACATACGTACCTTGCCCCTTGCATCTACTTTCTCAATTTCCTCACCATCAGTGTAAATAGAGAGCTGATCACTGGTTATTTTCAGGTCTTCTCCGCTCATCATAGCATTTCCAGCCAGAAGGTATTTGTTGTCTTTCATATAATATATAAAGGAGTCAGCAGCAAACCTGTATTTCCCATTTTTTGTCTGAATAAAACCTGTTACGTCCTTTACAATTTTAATGGTTTCTTCCTTTGTGTTTGACAGCAACCCTACACCCATTAATGTCAATCGGCTTCCCTCAATGGTCAATGGTGCGTTTGTAGTTGTTAAACCTTTTTGAAAATCAAAGTTAAGGTATTTCGTTGTCAGAGTATAGTCATCGTTATGGGTTATACTTACGTCCTCAACGGTGCCTGTTTCTTGTTCTGTGTTCATGACTCCTTTGCTGCCTTTAAATTTAATGAGTGTACCCGGCTTAGGTTTATACTCACCATCTATCTCTTCCATTTCTACGATAGGCTTGTCGATATATTTCTTACCAGACTTTCCCCGTATCTCCCAATCAATTACACCCTTTTTTTCGCCGGAGTATTTCACGTCCTTAAAAACAATGGCGGACTTAGCTTCTTCTAAAGGAGGAGGGGCAATTTTATCAGGCTTTTTGAAAAAAAGATAGCCTGCAAAGACAAGGCTTGCCACCACAAATCCGGATGCAATATAAATAACTGTTGTGCGAGCAGTCTTCATCTTGCTGGGGCTTGCGTCGCCCCCTCCACGAGCAAAGCCCCTGGAGCCTTCCCTTCTCGCGAACTGTGTTCGCTAAATGTTTCCCAGCTTTGCAGCATATACTGGTTCTCTTCTCTCTTCCTTCTTCCGTCTTATATCATGACTTATTGTGCTGAGGCTTGCGTCGCCTGCCTTTTTGTCGGCCTGTAAGCCTGATAGCTTGCCAGCTTTCAAGCCCGTTCCGCGATGTTTTCCTTCCCTACCCCTTTACCCCACTAATCCTTAATCCTGCTTCCTTTTCCGGAACTCACGCTATCTTTGCCTTTAGAAGGTCATGGATATGGATGATTCCCATAGGCCGCTTCTCTCCTTCTTTTTCAACGACAAAAAGGGAGGTGATTGAAAATTCTTCCATTTTCTTCAAAGCATATGTGGCAAGGGCATCTTTCTTGATCACTTTGGGATTTTTTGTCATTACATCAGAGGCACTTCTTGACAACACATTGTCGTATCGTTCAATGGCCCTGCGAAGGTCACCATCTGTTACCACCCCTACAAGTTCACTATCTCTGTTTAGAACTGCAGTAACACCAAGCCTCTTTGAAGTGATTTCAAATATTACATCCTTCGTGGGCGTATCCTGAAAAACTCTGGGTAGTTGTTCGCCGGTGTGCATGAGTTCTTCGACCGTCAATAGTAACTTTCTCCCTAAGGTTCCACCTGGATGGAGGGAGGCAAAATCCTCGATGCTGAAGTTTCTCTTATCCATGAGGGCAATTGCAAGGGCATCACCAAGGGCAAGGGTTGCTGTTGTGCTTGATGTGGGAACTACGTTGTGGGGGCATGCTTCATCAACCTTTACGCCGAGGACAATATCACCGTACTTTGCAATAGTAGACTCCAGCACTCCTGTGATAACTACCATGGTAACATCCATTCTCCGTATCCATGGAAGCACCTTGATGAGTTCCTCGGTTTCGCCGCTGTTGCTCACTACAATCACCACATCACCGTTTTGGAGGATTCCAAGATCTCCATGAATAGAATCGGCCGGATGAAGGAAGATAGCAGACACTCCTATGCTCGAAAGTGTAGAGGCTATCTTCTTACAGATAAGGCCTGACTTTCCTATGCCCGTCATCACCACCCTTCCCTTGCATTGGGCTATGGTATTAACAACCTTTTCAAAATCCTCATTGAGGCATGCCATGATACTGAGGATTGCATCTGCCTCCTTTCTCAGAACTTCTTTGCCAATGTCAACATACCGGCTCATGATGCCCCCTCAATTCTTTTCAATGTCTCAAGCATTAGAGGTAAATCATCAAGGTAGATTGAATTAGCGCCGTCACACAAGGCTTGCGGGGGATTAAAATGGACCTCCATGAAGATGGCGTCAACGCCTATGGCTATTGCAGCTTTCGCGAGGGGAAAGACGAACTCCCGTTCTCCTCCCGAAACAGTGATCATGCCGCCAGGCTTCTGCACACTGTGGGTGGCATCGAAAATTATGGGGTAGCCAAAATTTTTCATTATTGGTATGGCCCTGAAATCATTCACAAGATTATTGTACCCGAAATATGTACCCCGTTCAGTAATCATGATCATAGAATTCCCCGTAGACTCCACTTTTCCAATAGCATGCTGTATGTCATAGGGGGACAAGAATTGGCCTTTTTTGATATTCACCGGCTTACCCGTTTGTCCGCATGCCACAAGGAGGTCCGTCTGCCGTGACAGCAGAGCAGGTATCTGTAATACATCAACCACGGCTGCCGCCACCTTTGCTTCCTCTACAGAGTGCACATCAGTTAGGACTGGAACCCCAAGCCTATTCTTTACCACTTCGAGCACTTTGAGACCTTCGTCTATACCAGGCCCCCTGAAGCTGCCTATGGAAGTTCGGTTCGCTTTGTCATAAGAAGACTTAAAGATAAAAGGCAGAGAGAGTTTGCTCGTTATGTCTTGTAACTTCTCGGCAATCCTCAGGGTAATATCCAATCCCTCAATAACGCAGGGACCTCCAATAAACACAAAAGGTTTCGCTCCAACTGTTATGGTGCCAACTTTTACTTCTTTCTGCATCTCTGTCTTTCTTGCTTTTGTTTAAGCGAAGCATTGATAAAATCCCTAAAGAGGGGATGAGAACTGAAAGGTTTTGACTTGAACTCGGGGTGAAATTGGCATGCCAGGAACCACGGATGGTTCTTTAGCTCAATAATCTCAACAAACTGCCCGTCTGGTGAGATTCCAGTTACACTCAGCCCACACCCTTCAAGCTTTTTACGAAATGACATGTTGAACTCGTACCGATGACGGTGCCGTTCGTGGATTAACTCCTGTTTGTAAGCCTTCAATGCTGTGCTGCCGGATTTCAGCTTGCACGGATACGCGCCAAGTCTCATAGTTGCCCCTTTATCTGAAAATCTGTCCCTTTTCTGGACTTTGCTCTCTCGGTCGATCCATTCCTCGATGAGATAGATAAGCGGGCAGCTTGTTTCCTCATTGAATTCGGTACTGTGGGCATCCTTAAACCCTCCCAGGTGTCTGCCAATCTCAATAACGGCAAGTTGCATACCTAGGCACAGACCAAAGTATGGGATTTTATTCTCTCTGGCGTATTGTATTGCATTTATCTTGCCCTCGATACCTCTATCGCCAAAACCTCCCGGCACGAGGATGCCATGCACCCCTTCGAACTGAGCTAAAGAACCTTTCTCCAGATCTTCAGAGTCCACGTAATGGATGTTAACCCTGGCATTATTTGCAATTCCGCCATGGACGATAGCCTCATTAAGGCTTTTGTAGGAATCCTGAAGCTTCACATACTTACCAACAACGGCAATATCAACAGTTTTCTCAGGATTCCTTATGATATCAACAATCTCCTCCCACTGTGAGAGGTCAGGCTTCTTTGCCCATATATTCAGGAGTTGGGTTATCTTCTCGTCAAGGCCTTCCCGGTGGAAAAGAATAGGAACTTCATAAATAACATCGATGTCCTTTGCTGTGATAACTGCATCTTTTTCAACATTACAAAAGAGGGCGATCTTATCCTTCAAATCCTGGGGGAGAAGCTTTTCCGTTCTGCACAACAAGATGTCTGGCTGTATACCGATTCCGCGCAGTTCCTTTACACTGTGCTGGGTGGGCTTCGTCTTCATTTCGTCTGCGCTTTTGAGAAGCGGCACAAGAGTCAAATGAATGAAGAGAGAATTTTCCTTCCCAAGATCATTCCTCAGTTGGCGAATTGCTTCAAGAAAAGGAAGGCTTTCGATATCACCTACTGTTCCTCCTATTTCCACAATAGCGACATCGGCACCATCATTGACATCAAGGATCCGTTTCTTGATCTCGTTGGTGATATGAGGAATGACCTGCACTGTCCCGCCAAGATAGCCGCCCTTTCTCTCCCGGGTAATCACCGCATCGTAAACCTGGCCGGTTGTAAAATTGCTCTTCTTTGATCCTACAGAGTTCGTAAATCGCTCATAATGACCAAGATCAAGGTCGGTCTCGGTGCCATCATCTGTAACATAAACCTCACCGTGTTGGAATGGGTTCATGGTACCAGGATCAACATTGATGTATGGGTCAAGCTTCTTAAGGGCTACTGTGAGACCTCTTGATTCGAGCAAGGCCCCTATGGAAGCCGAAGCAAGTCCCTTTCCCAAGGAAGAAACAACACCACCTGTAACGAATATGAATTTTTGTCTCATTATCATTTGCCCCTTATAAAAAAGCTAATCAGTGCTTCTCCATCAAATACTTTCTCGCCTGCCCGTTCATCATACCCTGACGGACATCCGCCTATTCTGTTGTGTTTCTCATATATTGCAAAGGGGACTGGTGTGGCGTGATGGGTTTTTAAGGCAATGGGCGTAGCGTGGTCTGTAACGATGAGAAACTTTACTGGGTCACTGACTCCCTCAAAGATAGCGCCCACCACTTCTCTGTCGATATTCTCGATAGCCTTTATCTTTTCCTCAACATTCCCCTCGTGAGAAGCTTCATCAGGTGCTTCAACGTGGATATAGACTATGTCATGGTCATTCAGAAGTTCGATGGCTTTATTTGCCTTACCCCGGTAATTGGTGTCGAGGTAACCTGTTGCCCCTTCAACGGTGGGGGTGTCAAATCCAATCAGCCTGCTTATACCCTTTACGAGGTCTACAGCCGTAACCGTTGCTCCTGTGAGTCCATGGTTATCCTTAAACAAAGGAAACATCGTCTTTTTTCCCTGGCCCCACAGCCAGATACTGTTTGCCGGATGGTTGTGGGCCTTTTCTCTTTTTCTATTCAGTGGATGGCCTTCAAGAATTCTCCGGGAGTCAACCATCAACGAGATGAGCCTGTCAGCCCCTTTTCCTGCAGGGAGATAGTCCAAAATCTCTTTTCCGGTTATATCATGGGGAGGTGTTGTGTTCATTTCCCACATACCACCCATCCAAAGCATGACGTGGCGGTAACTTACCCCTGGGAAAAAAACGAATTCTTTGTTTCCCAACCCCCTGCCGAGGTCCTGAATAAGTATGTGTGCCTCTTCTGTCGTGATATGGCCACCGCTGTAATCACCCATAAAAGTTTTATCAGGATGTACATCAAGGTATACGAGGTTGCACCGGAAAGCTACATCATTCTCCCCCATTTGTATACCCATGCCACTTGCCTCAATTGGTGCCCTACCGGTATAATACTTGGCCGGACTGTAACCGAACAGTGACATACAGGCTACATCGCTTCCTGACGGGTAGCCATCTGGTATGGTTAAAACCTTTCCGCAGTAACCCTCCTGGGCCATCATATCCATGTAAGGTTTATGGGCTGCCATGAGCGGTGTTTTTCCCCCAAGTGCATCAAGGGGCCAGTCTGCCATCCCATCACCAATAATAACGACGTACTTCATGCAGCAGCACCACCGCGAAACCGTGGTTTCTCCGATGGACGACCGTCCTGCCAGAGGCAGGACTCGGACGACCATTCGCCCGAAAGAATCTCGTTCTCATTAGGACGACGGGTATTGGGTCCCTCGTCCCTCGTCCCTCGTCCCTCGTGTTTTGAGCCTTGGTTCACAGCCTTCCCTCTTCTATCCTTATAGAAACGCTCTCGCCTTTCGTAACAGCCAAGCGGTCTATGGCTGTTTTGGCCTTTTTCAGGTTCTGCTCCATTGCCTCATGGGTGAGCATTACGATTGGCACATAGCCATTCTCCTTACGCCATTTCTGGATCACCGATGAGATGCTGATTTTATAATCGGCCAATACACCCGAGACTTTTGAAAGAACTCCGGGAGTATCTTTTGCAGTAAATCTCATGTAATACGGTACGGAAGATTTTTCACCGCTCCTCATCTTCTTTTCTCGTGACAATAAAGGAATTTTGGGAACCGAAGGATCGCTTCTCATCCTGTAAGCCATATCAACAATATCACTCACTACTGCACTCCCCGTAGGGTCGCTCCCGGCCCCTTTCCCATAGTAGAGCGTTGGTCCAGTCTTGTCACCTACGATGTAGGCAGCATTATAAACGCCATCTACATTGCTCATGGGATGTGCCACGGGAATCATGGCTGGTTCCACCCTTGCTTCGATTTTTCCGTTTTCTTCTTTCGCAACTGCCAGCAGCTTGATTCTATAGCCAAACTCCTTCGCGAACTCTATATCGATGGGATCTATTCTCGTTATACCGCCAGTTACGATATCGCTCATCTTCACCGGGCACTGAAAGGCCAACCGTATGAGAATACAGAGTTTATGGGCTGCATCAATTCCCTCAACATCGAAGGTTGGGTCGGCCTCCGCAAACCCAAGTTGCTGGGCCTCCTCAAGAGCCCTTCCAAAGGGCATACCTTCAAATGTCATTTTTGTCAAAATAAAGTTGCTTGTGCCGTTCAGGATTCCGAGAATATAGTTGATCCGGTTACCCACCAGGCCATCCCGAATCGCCTTTATCAATGGGATACCGCCGCACACCGATGCTTCAAAGCCTACCTCAACATTGTGTTGTGTTGCTAACTGAAATATCTCATCCCCTTTTTCAGCGAGAAGGGCCTTGTTGGCTGTCACTACCCATTTCTTTTTTTGAAGCGATTGGCAGATATATTCTCGGGCTGGTTCTATGCCTCCCATCAGTTCAACAACAATATCGACATCTTTATTCTCGATTACTTCCCGGGCATCCGGGGTCAGGATTCCCTCCTTTAGAGATATATCCCTTGGCCGTTTGATGTCAATATCAGCGCACTTCACCACCCTGATATCCAAGCCGGTTTTCTGTTTTATAAGGGGATAGTACTCGTCGAGAATTTTATACGTGCCTATACCAACAGTGCCTAGACCTATGATTCCAACGCCAATCATTACTTTTTTGCCGAATTCAAAAGACTTTTGATTCCTTTTACCGCTTCTTTTATTCTATGTTCGTTTTCTATCAGGGCAAACCGTAAGTATCTCTCTCCATATTCACCAAATCCTATGCCCGGAGATGGAACGACCTTGGCCTCCTGCAGAAGAAAACGGGAAATTCTGTAATAATTTTGCATTGATGAACATTACCATATAACCATTGAACAATCAACACGAAAAGCAGCTTCTAAGGCAGCTGCAAACCCCGAACCGTTATCCTTTTAGCGGCCAACAGATTCTTATTCTCGCGCTGATTGCTGTCAGCCAAGAGCCGGCTTTATAGCTTATACCGGAACCTCCGGAGAAGCTCCTTACGGGCCTTCTTATCCTCTTCCTTTTCAATTCCCCTGGGTCGAGAGCCGTCAATAACGCCAAGAATCCCTCCCCCCTGTTCATTCTCCGCCACGATAAGCTGGAGAGGATTGGCAGTTGCACAGATTATATGGCAGACCTCCTGACAGGCCTTGATGGCATTCAGGACGTTAATCGGGAATCCATCCTTCAGGAAAACGACAAAAGTGTGCCCGCATTGAAGAGAGAAAGATGTTTCGCTGGCCAGTTTCATGAGCTCTTCATCGTTCCCCTCATACCGGGTAAGGCATGGACCGCTTGCCTCTGAAAAAGCAATGCCGAACCTGAGGCTAGGGGATGACCCTACAAGAATCTCAAAAAGATCTTCTACTGTCTTGACAAAGTGTGACTGACCTATGATGATGTTGAGTCCTTCTGGCACATTGATTGGTATTGTTTTAATCTCCACGGTTACCTCCTGTATTCATTGCGATTTCCGAGAGACGACCGCTTCCGCTCGGACGATCACTTGTCCCGCAACAGCGTGGAACTCGTTAGAACGATTTGTAAAGCATCCTTCGTCCTGGTCCCGCCTTGGCTAGACGGTCATCACCATCCTTCGTTTATTCTCGTTCGTCACCCAAATGGATCGTTACGTTCAAAATTCGGTACAAAAAGCGGGGCGCTTTCCAATTCCTGAACAAAAACATTCTCAAACCCTTCTTCTTCGAGAAAAGCCAGCAAAACATCATACTCCCCCTGCCGTATACCCCTTGTGAGCATCGGATATTCGGCGGCCCTATACAATGGGTTGTATTGAGCCATAAGACTCACGAAGGTCTCAATGCCAAGTTCTTTCTTGATCCATCCAAGGACCTGCTTTGAACCTGCAAGATTAGAGGGAAGAACAAGATGCCTCACAAGGATTCCCTTTTGTGCTATACCCTCTTTGAGGACAAGGTTTCCTACCTGTCGTTTCATTTCAAGAATTGCGCGCATGGCAGAAGATGGATAGTCTTGCGCATGGGAAAGCCGAAGTGCAATATCGCCGTTCCAGTATTTAAAATCAGGAAGATAGATATCAATCAACCCATCGAGCATTCTCAGCGTGTCCACTGTTTCATATGCGTGGCTATTGTACACAAATGGGATTTGAATGCCTTTGACTTTAGAGCGGTCAATGGCTTTCGCAATAAAGGGTACGTATGGAGTTGGGCTCACAAGGTTAATATTGTTAAGTCCCATGCCTTGAAGGGTAAAGAAAATTTCTATAAGATCATCGATGGCGATGCTTTCTCCAGCTCGCTCGTGGCTAATCTGAAAATTCTGGCAATAGACACACCGAAGGTTGCATGAGGAAAAGAAAATGTTTCCCGAACCATGCATTCCTGAGATTGGTGGCTCCTCCCCAAAATGGGGACCATAATGGGCCACAAGTATTTCATTCCCTATAGCGCAATATCCTTTTTCACCCCTAACTCTGTCGACCTGGCAAGACCTCGGACAGAGGTTACACTTTTCTAGGATTCTTGTTGCATCCTTCACAAAGCTATTATAATCGGTTTGGTGAAAAAAATGGATAAAAAAAGAGGGGGATGCTTCCATCCCCCTGGTGCTTGTCTGAAGCTTGTATTACTTTTTCAGAAAATCGAGGCAGAACTTCAAGGCTTCGTTGCCAGGCAAGCCTTTTGCCTGAACATCAGCGGCATACTTTTCATATATTGGTTTTACTGCTGCGGCCCATCTCGCATCCTCTTCTTTAGAAAGAGGTATAACCTTATGTCCTTTCGTTGCGGACCATTTGTATCCTGCTTCGTCAATCTCATCCCAGAGCTTGCCCTGTTTGTCTGCCCATTCAGCGCTCACATCGGTGAAGACCTTCTGGATGTCTGGCGGCAGGCTGTTCCATTTGTTCTTATTCATGACAACGAACATGGTTGCTGTATATGCAGAGCCAAAGTTCTGGGTTGTAAATTTGACGATCTCACCCCATTTCCAACCCTCTAATGCCTCCTGAGGAGACATGGCGCCGTCCACAACGCCTGTGCGGAGTGCATCATAGGTTTCCGGCATGGTCGTGCCCACTGGCGCTCCTCCAAAGGCCTGCACGATAGGAACAACGGTTCCCTGGGCCCTTATCTTCATGCCTTTGAGGTCTTCCAATTTGTTGACGGCCTTCTTGGTATGGAGGATGCCGGGTCCGTGGGCATGAAGGTAGAGTACGTGGACATCGTCAAGCTCTTTCGGTTTGAATTTCTTGTAGAACTCATTGATCAGCTTTGTTGCCTGGACACCGCTCTTGTAGCCGAGGGGATTGTCCATGACACTAATCATTGGGAACCGTCCCCTGGTATAGCCGAAGACGCTGAAGCCGATGTCGGCAATTCCCTTGGTGACGTTTTCATAGGTCTGTGCAGCAGGCGTAAGGGTACCACCCGGGAAATAGGTGATTTTGACCTTTCCGTCGGTCCTCTTCTCAATCTCTTTGCACCATGCATCTGAAAGCTGACTGTTTTTGTGCGGTGCAGGGAAGAAGTTGGAGTAGTTGAGCGTGATGACCTTCTGCTGTGCCGAAGACAAGCCTGGAAACGCAACAAAACAGACTGAAACAACAAACAATAAAAGAAAACACTTCACCATCAAACGTCCTTTCATTTGATACCCCCTTCTTGGTTTTTTTTCTTTATAAGCAATCTGTGCTTTTTTGTCAATTACTATTTTCCACAATACAACCATCGTCTAAATCTCATTTAACTATGACCACTCTTAAAGAACTAACAACCTAATTTGTTCATAATATTTGTCTGGTTTTGACACCTCCTTTGCTGTTTCATTCTCCATAAATTTTTGCACAGCCCGTGCCAGATACTCGCTATGCGAAATTTGCTATATGTTACGAGACTATAGAATTTATTACCCTTTCCGTCATGACAATATTGGTCGGAATATTCCGACTTGCCATTCGTTACATTGAGGAAATTTCCGACTCATAGTTTAACATTAAGGGCTTCACAACAGCGAAGCCCTTAATTATTTTCAATGCAGGTCCTGCTTTAATTCAGCATTCCACATTTATTAATGAACATTGTATTACACTCCCATAAGTTTTCCTGGAAGCCACGTCACCAGCGCAGGGAAAATGAAGAGCAAAACAGCGACAAGAAGGAGAGAGAGAAGAAACGGGTAGACTCCTCTGTAAATTACACCAAAGGGTGTCTTTGTAATATTTTTCACCACAAAGACGTTAATCGCCACCGGCGGCACTACCACTCCGGCCATAACGGTCACGCAGATTATAATCGCAAACCACATGGGGTCATATCCGAGTTTTGGAATGGCAGGGTAAAAGATGGGAGTTGCCAGAATCATAAAAGCAAGGTCATCAATAAAGGAACCGCCAAGAAGATAAACGAAGGCAATAAGTACCATAATAAGCCAGGCGGGTAAGGGAAGTCCTACAAGCCAGTCGGCAGCGATCATGGGAATTTTTGTCACTACGATGAAGTGGCCCAGCACCGTTGAACCCGCGATAAGAAAGAGAACCATACATGCAGTCCTCACTGACTCTAATGCAGACTTCCAATATCCTTTAAAATTGAGGTCACGTTTGGCAAAGACAAGAATGAGAACGAGGAATGTTCCAATGCTGCCAGCCTCTGTGGGGGTAAAAAATCCCTTCAGGATGCCTGCGATAACAAGAACGAATATGAGGATAACCCAAGCCACCTCAGGTATGGATTTCATACGCACCGCCCAGGACGATCTTGCACCCTTAGGACCCAGAGCAGGGTTCATCTTGCACCATACATAAATAATACATACGAAGAAGAAAGCGCTGATCAGTCCCGGGAATATACCTGCGAGGAAGAGTCGTCCGATAGACTGGTCTGTAATAATACCAAATACGATAAGGGTAACGCTTGGTGGAAGGAGCACCCCGAGAGTTCCTACTACAGCGACAATACCCGTTGAGAGCCTCTTGTCATAATTGTAGCGGTCCATTTCAGGAACAGCTACACTCGCAAAGGTTGCGGCTGTGGCGGGGGAAGAGCCGCAGATAGACTTAAACGCTGTCGCCCCTGCTACTGTGGCGATTGCGAGACCGCCCGGAACATGACCGATAAACTTATACGCCGCATCGAAAAGCCTTTTCGCTATGCCGGAGTTAAAGGCTACCTGGCCCATTAAAACGAATAGCGGGATAACAGTGAAACTGTATGAATTGAATACATCAAAGACATCCTTGGCCAGAAGATTAAATGCTGCACTAAACGATATGAGGTAACCAAACCCCAGGAATCCAATAAGGATCATGGCAAAAGCAAGCTCAATCCCCGTCAGAAAAAGAAGTAATACAATGCACAAACCTATGATGCCAATCATTACCTCATTCATATTTACCTCCACCAATCTTCACAAGATCACAAATAAGCACCAGGCACTGTATGTAGCAACAAACTCCCAGGCCATAGGCTACCGGGTAGAAAGGCATCAGCAAGGTGGTGCTAACCTCTCCGGACCTCACCAGGTCATTTCCGAGGACAAAAAGATTCCATCCTACGAGAATGAAAAGACCTATGCTTACCAGCCTCGTCACTATATTGAAACCGTTTCTGATACCCTTGGGGAATAAGTTGATTAAAAAGTCTACAAAGATGTGTCCTCTGTTCCAGGACGTTATGGGGATACCGAATCCTATTATGACAGCTCCACCAAGACCTACCAGCTCAAAAGTGCCGACGATTGGATGCCCGAAAAATCTCAATACAACGTCACTCACTGTGAGCAGCATAATGAATGTGAGCGCAGCGCCTGCAATCGCATGCATCCAATTGCTTAGCCGTAAGACAATGTTAAGCAATCCTCCCATGATTCCTCCTCAGTTTCGGCAATTACTTACCTTTACGATTTATTCAAAATTTTAGCAATTTTTTTATGAAATATTTCATGATTAATTATACTTTGTCAAGTTAAATAATTCACTCTTGGTAAGCAAATCACGCTAATTGCCCATCCTGCCTTGATTTGAAAATTTGTATACAGTACCCCAAAATTATTTTATCATAGCCAAGATTGCCTGTTATGTTCGGGTCAATGCTTCTTTACTCATTCCTGAAAAGATGGTAAATACCTTGTTATGGATTTTACTTGCGCCATACTTGCGGGCGGGAAAAGTACAAGGCTGGGCAGGGATAAGGCCACGCTTAAGGTCTTTGATAAAGCGCTCATTCAACAAGTTTACGAGAAAGCAGAGCATGTTTTCAAAGACATTGTGATTGTTTCAAACCATCACGACCGATTTTTCGGCATTGATGTCCCAATTGTCAGGGACATTCTCCCCATCCCTTCTTCAATTGTTGGTATTGCCTCTGCGCTGCTCTTTGCAAACACCCCCTATGTTTTTGTCCTTGCCTGTGATATGCCATTTGTTTCCGTGCAGTCAATTGAGTATGTGCTTAACAAAGTCAACGGGGAGGATATCATAATTCCCCGCACCGAGAAAGGCTTCGAATCTCTTCATGCAGTCTACAACCGATCATGCATCTCCACCATGATTACCCGTATAGGGCTTCAACGTCTCAAGATCAGCGATCTGTTCCCATTTTTTATTGTGAGAGAGGTTGAGGAAAACCAGGTCTTTATGAATAGAGGAGCGTCGGTGTTTACCAACATTAATGTCGAGGAGGACTTATCCCTTGTTCATCGCCTCGGGAATGAATGAGGCCATCAGGGAGATGTCCCTGGATGACCTTGATGATGTCATGGAGATAGAAAAAAAATCCTTTGTTTCTCCATGGACTAAACGGTTCTTTGAGGAAGCCCTAATCTCACCAATTTCATTGAGTTTACTTATGAAAAAGGGCACAGAGGCCCTCGGCTACATCATTCTTTATTCGGTTGCGGATGAAGCACATATACTCAATATTGCCGTTCATCCCAGTCACCGAGGGAAAGGGTGTGCCTCAAATCTAATTCAGTATGTTCTTAGCTATTTCGAAAGAAAGGGTGTTCATGAGTTTTTTCTTGAAGTTCGTGAAGGAAATATGGCCGCAATTAGGCTCTATCAGCGATTTGGTTTTGAGAAGATCGGTAAGAGGAAGAAATATTATGCTGAGACAAACGAGGATGCGCTGGTAATGTGTCTGTCCGTTCATCAGTTCGGAGTTGAGAGTTCGGAGTTCGGAATAAAGCAATAGAGAACGATGGATGATATAGAAGGCAAGATAATTCATAACAAAGAGATCGCACCGGGGTATCATCTCCTCAAGGTGAAATTGGCCAAATCCATGGACCCAATGATGCCTGGGCAATTCGTTATGGTTCAGGTTCCTGACAACGAGGTTTTCTTGAGAAGGCCCTTCAGTATCTATGACTATGACCAAAGAATCTTGTCCTTCATGTACAAGATTGTAGGTAAGGGTACTGACTCATTGAGCAGGGCAGAGAGAAATGCAAAGGTTTCTGTTCTCTGTCCTCTCGGCAAGGGGTTCGATATACATAAAAGAGAGGTTTATATCATTGTTGCGGGAGGCATTGGCATAGCAGGCGTCCACGCCCTAACACAAAAGCTAGGAAAACGAGCTACTATCTTTTTCGGCTGCAACAACATAGCAGAGTTGCCGCTCCTGGGAAATGCCGCCAACCTCAACCCTTATGTTTCAACCCTTGATGGCTCATATGGTTTTCGGGGGAACGTTGTGCAGCTCCTTGCAAAGCATATGGAGGTCATGAAAAATGAAAATGTCGAGGTATTTGCCTGCGGCCCCGAGAATATGCTCAAGAACCTCAAGAAACTTTTGAAAAAAAAAGGGGTGCCTTGCCAGGCGTCATTTGAGGAACGGATGGCGTGCGGTCTTGGTTTGTGCTTTGGATGTGTGAAAAAAACGATTGATAAAGATGAACCCTACAAAAGGGTTTGCAAAGAAGGACCTGTGTTCGATCTATGGCAAGTTTCTCTATAAAGCTATTTGGGAAGAGCCTCAGAAATCCGGTGATGAATGCGTCAGGCACCCTTGGTTACGGCAAGGAGATTGAGCCACTATGGGGCGTTGAAAACCTTGGAGCATATGTTACCAAAGGGCTTTCTTTGAAGCCCCATCATGGAAATCCTACCCCACGGGTCTGGGAAGAACGGCATGGCCTTATTAATAGTATAGGGCTACAGAATATTGGTGTAGATCGATTTTTCAATGAGTACTTTCCCTTCTTCAAGGAGAAGAAAACCCCCATAATTGTTAATTTTTTCGGATTCACCGAGGAGGAGTATGTCTCTTGTGCAGAGCGTATTAGGCCTGACAAGCTCATCGTTGCGCTCGAGATGAATCTCTCATGTCCTAATGTTAAACAAGGGGGTATTAGCTTCGGTAAGGACCCGGCAATGGTTCATAAGATTGTGAAGGAGATTAAGGCTGTCACCCGGATTCCCCTGATTGCCAAACTGACGCCTGAAGTAAAAAACCTCCAGGAAATTGCCAGGGCTGCCTATGAGGCTGGCATTGACGGGTTTACCCTTTTAAACACTATTCCATCTCTGGTGGTCGACATCCAGAGACGTTCTATTCCTATTAAAGGAGGGCTATCCGGTCCGGTTCTCAGGCCAGTTGCCCTCAAGGCTGTCTACGAAATTTCGTCGATCCTTCCCGTTCCGGTGATTGGTGTGGGAGGGATTATGAATTATAGCGACGCCTTATCATTTATCATGGCCGGTGCATGTGCGGTCCAGGTAGGTACTGCTACATTTATAGATCCTTATACAATTCCAAAGGTTATTCAAGGAATGAAAGAATATCTTAAGCAAGTTCGATGTCCTCGAATTAGGAATCTCATGGGTGCAGCCCATGACCCTGAAAAACAATTTTGAGTTGTGAATGTGAATTTTGTGTATAACTCCAAGGTTGAACATTTGAATGATACAAGTTAAAGATGGAGACTCTGAAAAAACGATAAGTAAATTGACAGAAGGCATGGGGATTCCAGACCTTGCTGCCCGCCTCCTCTATTCACGGGGCATCAGCGATCTTGATAATGCCCACAGGCTCCTTTACCCGAAACTAGAGCACCTCTCTGACCCGTTTCTATTACCCGACATTGAACAAGGTATCAGAAGGACTATAGAGGCCATACAGAAACAAGAAAAGATCTGCCTTTATGGAGATTACGATGCCGATGGGGTCACCTCAGTAGCGATCCTGAGCAATTTTTTCCGTTATTTAGGCTTTATCCCGGATACCTACATCCCTGGAAGGCATGAGGGGTATGGTCTTAATATCCCTGCCGTGAAGAAATTAAAAGAGCAGGGCGTCTCTCTTCTCATTTGCCTTGACTGTGGGTCATCTAATATTGACGAGATTGAAGAGGCAACACGATGCGGAATAGACGTGGTTGTTATCGACCACCATGAACCCTCAAAAACGCATCCCTCTCCCGTTGCATTTATCAACCCGAAGAGGGCTGATTCAAGGTTTCCTACAAGAGAACTTGCAGCATGTGGTGTGGCCTTTTTCTTTATTCTTGCCTTAAGAAGAGCCCTGACCCATCGAGGGATTCTCAAACATCATATCAACCTGAAAAAAGAGCTTGATCTTGTCACTATTGGATCGATTGGAGATATGGTTCCCTTAGCAAAGGATAATAGGATTTTGGTGAAATTCGGCATTGAAACCATGCGCAAGAAACCCCGTACCTGGCTTAAGGCCTTCTTTTCTGAACGGGTCATTTATAGGGATGCCGTTGATGAATATACCCTCAATTTTGTGATTGTTCCAAGAATTAACGCTGCAGGGCGCATCACAGATGCAAATCGGGCTTTCGCGTTTCTCACAACAGAGGATGACAGGAGTGCAAGGGAGTTGTTGATCGAACTCAATGAAACGAACAGACGTAGACAAAAAATCGAAGGGGACATCATCGGGGAAATCTCCGATAATTTGTCTAATGAAAATCTTGATTCAAGAAAATCGATCGTACTTTACAATCAGGACTGGCACCTCGGGGTAATTGGAATTGTTGCTCAAAAAGTAGTTGAGAAGTTCGGCAAACCATCCATTATTCTCACCAAGACTGGTGGCTACCTGAAAGGCTCCGGAAGGGGAGGTGACGGGATCAATCTCTATGACACTGTAGCAGCTCTATCTCCGTTTCTACTGAAGTATGGTGGCCACAAATACGCTTGCGGTATAGCCCTTGAGGAGGAAAATCTGGGTCTCTTTACCAAGGCATTCGAAGAAAGCATTACGACATCGATTGTACCGCGTGACAGGAAGTATCGGGTAGATGCCAACGCAGGATTTGAAGAATTGACTATGGAACTCATGGAGTTCTTGGAGAAACTCTCACCATTTGGCATGGGAAATCCACGACCAAACCTCATCTTGTCTCCGTCCATTATCTCATCAAATGATCGCTTTATTAAGATTACTGATACAAACAACAGGATCTGGCATGGAGCCATACAGGGTCAATGTACGATTCCCCAGAACGGCTCTGCCAGGATTATTGCTACTCCTATACTCCGGGAGCAAAGGGGTGAGCAGTTTATCCACCTCAACATCAAGGATATTCTTCCTGATATTAGCCCAGCCTGACCAGGGAAGATGGGATTTAAATGAAATGGGTTATAACCGCTTTCTTCTTTTTATCCTTGAACGTTTGGTCATGAGCTTTATTCCCTATAAGCAGCACCCTGATGTGTAATCAAGGATTGGCGGCACCTAAAAGAAATGATCCTCTCGCTATGGAGAAAGCATGGTAAAAACAATTTTCAAAATATCGAGAATGGACTGTCCTGCGGAAGAACAATTGATACGGACAAAATTAGACGGAATATCTGCTATTCAAGGCCTGCAGTTTGACATACCAAATCGCCAATTAGAGATATACCATTGGGACAGCTATGATGCTATCCTTGCGGCCCTTGATAGTCTCCAGCTTGGCACAAAACTACTTTCTACTCAGTCAATAGAGGCGATGGACACAGTGAAAGATGACCGTCGCCAGAGCCGAGTTTTGTGGCAGGTTCTCAGCATCAATTTCTTCTTTTTTGCTCTTGAAATCATCTCAGGTTTTATGGCAGGGTCTATGGGACTTATTGCTGATAGCCTCGATATGCTTGCGGATAGCATTGTCTACGGTCTCGCCTTGCTTGCGGTAGGAGGAACCGTTACCCGGAAGAAGAAAATAGCCGGGGCCGCAGGCTACTTCCAGGCAGGATTGGCTGCCCTTGGCTTTGCGGAGGTAATCCGCCGCTTCGTGGGACATGGGGAAGCTCCGGATTTTCAGATGATGATCCTGATATCCTTCTTTGCTCTTGCAGGAAACGCAGGTTGTCTCTATCTCCTTCAAAAATCAAAAAGTCAGGAAGCTCACATGCAGGCAAGCATGATTTTCACATCCATGGACGTTATTGCGAACCTCGGTATTATTGTGGCAGGAGCGTTCGTTTACCTTACGGGATCGAAACTACCTGACCTCATCATTGGAATGATTGTCTTCATTCTTGTGGGCAGGGGTGCGCAGAGAATACTTACGTTATCAAAATGAGTCTCGTGTCTTTTCCTGGTATTTATTCCTCGATAAAATCTTCGATGACACCCACAAAATGGTAGAAGGGGAGATATAACTCCCCACAAAGGCTTAAAAGACATCTTCTAAAATATAAGCAATTATTCTCTTGACAAAATTTTTTTACTTGGATACAGTATCCATGGTAGTATTATCTACCTCATTAAAATCATTTAGGTATGGTGATATAATGATTGAAATTAAGTTCTATGGAAGGGGTGGTCAGGGAGCAGTAATCGCATCCCAGATCCTGGCAAAGGTTTTTTTTCTCATGGGCAGATACCCACAGTGCTTCTCCGTCTTCGGTGGAGAGAGACGTGGTGCTCCCGTGGCGAGCTTCCTGAGGGTTGACGACAAAAAGATATTGCTGAAGTGTGAGATCACCAACCCCGACGAGGTTGTGTATATGGCGCCGGACCTCGTTGACGAACACGAAGTCGAATCGATGCTCAAACCAGGGGGCCTTATCCTCATCAACAACGCCCTCACGGATAATCCTTTTACTGCCTTGCGGAAATTCCGTCTTGCTCTCGTAGATGCCCTTTCTATTGCCGAGGAGGTTGGGCTTGGTGCTACCATCAATACGGCAATACTCGGCGCATATGCAAAGGCAAGTGGCGCAGTGCCGATGGATGTCCTGGAAAAAGCCATTAGAGATACGGTTCCCGCTAAGATCGAAGCGAATGTGGCAGCCGCAAAACGGGCATATGAAATAACACGTCTGGTATCCTAAGAAGGAGTTGAGTCAATGAGTCATAACAGTATAACCATCAAGGAAATAGAACCCCTGGCCCCTTTCTCACAAGGGTCAACAGAGATCTTTTTTACCGGCCACTGGAGCAGCAGGAAGCCTGTCTATGTAAATAAGACATCACCCTGCCGCCAGGGGTGCCCCATCGGGAACGATATAGCGAGGGCATTTCATCACGCCGCCAAGGGAGAGTACGATGAGGCCCTGAGGATCTATCGCCAGGACAACCCCCTGCCCGGGGTCTGCGGAAGGGTATGCTACCATCCCTGTGAAACAGCCTGTAACAGAAAATCCTTTGATGAGGCAATCAATATCCGCGGATTCGAGCGGTTCCTTGCCGACCACGGTAAAGTAGACATAACCAGGGAAATGACCACTAACAAGAGACCGGAGACAATCGCCATTGTCGGCTCAGGCCCAGCGGGATTAAGTGCAGCCTATCACTTGGCCAGGCTCGGCTTCAGTGTTACGATCTTTGAGGCTCTGCCCGAACCTGGCGGGATGCTCATGTACGGCATTCCCGAGTATCGTCTTCCCAGGGAGGTCCTCCGGAAGGAGATTGGTTATATCCGGGACCTTGGGGTGGAGTTGAAAACAGGGATCAGGGTGGGAAAGGACGTAACACTCCCTGATCTGAAAAAGGAATACAACGCCATCTTCATTGCCGTGGGAGCGCACAAGGGAATGGGTTTCGGCATTGCAGGAGAGGGCTCACCCGGGGTGATAGAGGGTATTACCTACCTCCGGACAATCAACATCGGGAAAAAGGTAAAGTTGGGTAAAAAGGTGGCGGTCATCGGGGGTGGAAATACTGCCATCGACTGTGCACGTACAGTGCGGCGATTGGGAGCAAAAGACATAACCATCATCTATCGTCGCAGCAGGGCAGAAATGCCTGCACTTGCAGAAGACGTGGAAGGCATGGAGAGAGAGGGAATAAAGATCGAACTTCTGGCTGCACCGAAGCGTCTGATTACAGAAAATGGAAAGCTTTCCGGAATAGAGTGTGTCCGCATGAAGCTGGGTGAGCCTGACGCAAGTGGACGGCCAAGACCCCTTCCCATAGAAGGATCTGAGTTCCTCGTCCCTGTCGATTCGCTCATCGCTGCAATCGGGCAGGCCCCTGAAACAGATCTGGCAAATGAACCTGGGCTATCGTGGACCTCGCAAGGCATGATTGACATAACAAGGATGGGGGTTACTACTATGGACGGTGTATTCGCCGGAGGCGACGGCGCAGGGACTAAGGCCTATGTGGCCGATGCGATTGCCAGCGGCAAGGTCTCGGCACTGGCTATTGTCTGCTATCTCAACGGCACGGATGCCAACAAAGAATTCGCGGAGCATCGTATAGGCGCTGCATCCTCCTTCTCTTTCCAGCACTTTATAGATCCCGAAACATATCCCTCCGATCTTACAAAAATAGTCCCCTATGAGAAGGTCAACACCCTTTGCTTTCCCCATGGCGCCAGACGTGATAACCCTGATACGGTCGGCATCAAAGGCTTTCAGGAGGTACTGGGCGGACTCGACAAGGCAGAAATGGCGGCGGAAATTTACCGCTGCTTCAAGTGCGGTACCTGTACAGGGTGTGATCTGTGCTTTTTGCTCTGCCCTGACCTTTCTCTGGTAAAAGAAAAGAAGGGATACAGCGTACGGGTCGATTACTGCAAGGGCTGCAGCATCTGCGCCACCAGCTGCCCACGCAATGTGATTGAGATGAGGGAAGGAATAAAACAGGGTTCTAGGGTCCCAGGGTTCGAGGATTTCAGAGAAAAAACTTCTGGGAAAAATGAGCCTAAGAAAACTAGCTCGCAAAGCGAGCGAGAAGGGGAGGCTTCACTAACCGGAGCACCCACCCAGCGAGTGGTTCGCGTGGAGGGGGCCACGCAAGCCCAAGGAATAGGAGGTGGCATATGAAAACGCTTTTACAAGGAAATTATGCTGTCGCAGAGGCGGTCCGCCTTGCCCGTGTACAGTTCGTAGCTGCCTACCCTATTACCCCTCAAACCCCCATATACGAAAGGCTCTCAGATTATGAGCTGGAAGGAAAACTTGGGGGGCTCATGATGCGAACCGAATCCGAACATTCGGCCATGGCAGCCTGTATATCAGCGTCCTTGACCGGCGTGCGAACGTTCACCGCCACAGCATCTCAGGGAATAGCCCTCATGCACGAGATGCTCCACTTTGCTTCCGGCAACAGGGTTCCTGTAGTAATGTGCAATGTAAACAGGGTTGTAGCCCTACCATGGGCCTTTGGGAGCGATCAGTCCGACAGCCTTGCCCAGAGGGACACGGGATGGATGCAGTTCTACTGTGAGGATGCCCAGGAGGCGGTCGATACGGTTATCCAGGCTTACAAGATTGCCGAACAGGTGCTTTTCCCCGTTATGGTCTGTATAGACGGTTTCTTTACCTCCCACTTCCTGGAGCCCATCGAGTTGCCTACCCAGGAAGAGGTCGATGCATTCCTTCCTGCCTTCAGCATACCCACCAGGTTCGATGTGAAGAACCCTGCATATGTGGGAAATGTTGTGAGCCCCGAAGCGTATATGGTCTTTCGGCAGAGAAGCTTTGATGACATGGAGAAGACCAGACCAATCATAAAACAGGTGAACGAGGAATATAAAGCGATCATGGGCCGGGGATATGATGAGATAGAAGCCGTAAACACACAAGGCGCCGAGATTGTCCTCGTGACGAGCGGCGCCATGACAAGCACAGCCCGGGTAGCCATCCTGTCGCTCCGGGATAAAGGCGTGCAGGTAGGGCTCCTGAAAATGAAAGCCTTCCGGCCCTTCCCCACCCAGGAAGTGCGCACCGCGTTGAAGGACATCCCGAAGGTAGTAGTGCTGGACCGGAATATCTCCATAGGAAAAGAAGGGATCTGGTGCCAGGAAATCAAGGCTGCTCTCTATCCCCTCGAACATCGTCCCATGATCACCAACTACATTGCCGGCATATGCGGGGCGGACGTGTCGCCCGCAATGATCGAAGATATGGTTATGGGCGCATTGAACAGCAAAGAACCCACAGATTTGCCCATATGGGTACGGAGGGATTAGAGTATGGCCATGGAAGAAAAAGAATATATGCGTTCCGGGCACATGGCGTGTCCGGGTTGTGGTGTTGCAAGCACCATGCGGCTCGTGTTAAAGATTCTTGGAGAAAAAACTATCGTCGTTATTATACCGGGTTGTCAAGCTGTAATCAGCGCAAACTATCCCAATAGCGTTCTCACGGTGCCGTGCTTCCACTCTGCCTTTGAGATCGCTGCTCCTACTGCGGCAGGCATAGCCAATGCCTTAAAGGTTCAGGGGCAGGAAGACATAACGGTCTTGGCAATAGCCGGTGATGGCGGCACCTTTGATATAGGACTTCAGTCCCTCTCCGGGGCGGCAGACCGGAATGAGAATTTTATCTACCTCTGCCTTGACAACGAAGCATACATGAACACCGGAATACAGTCGAGCTCTTCAACGCCTGAGCGTGTCTGGACCATGACCACGCCGGGGGGCAGGAGGGGAAGAAAAAAGAAGTTAATGCAAATCATCGCTGCCCACAGGATGCCTTATGCTGCAACAGCTACCATGGGCAACCCCCTGGACCTTATGGACAAGATTAAGAAAGCCAAGGCCATAAAGGGCACCAGATTCATCCATACCCTGGCGCCCTGCCCCACGGGTTGGAGAATGGCAGAGGATCATACCGCCAAGTCAGCCATGCTTGCTATAGAGACCAAGCTTTTTCCTCTCTATGAGATCATTGACGGGACAGAATATAGAATCACCCATCAACCACAAGGATTGCCGGTTAGTGAATATACTAAGATGCAAGGTAGATATCGCCACTTTTCAGAGGATGATATGGCAACACTTCAAAGGGAAGTGGACGAGGAATGGGAGCAGCTTGTGGCAATGACAAAAGGGTGCCGGCTCTGATGAGAAAAAAACTTGTTATACATCAAACAGATACCATAAGGCGCAAGGTTTATAGCCACCTGCGGGAGCAGATTTTACGGGGTGAATACAAGCCCCTTGAACGTCTTTTTGAAACAAAGGTATCAGAGGAAATCGGGGCTTCACGAACGCCTGTTCGGGAGGCACTTCACAATCTCGAGCTGGAAGGTCTTATCGAATGCATGCCGAAAGTGGGCTATGTGGTAAAACCCATCAGCGACCAGGAGGTTGTTGAAATTTGTGAAATCAGAGGGCTTGTTGAAGTCCTTGCAGCCCAATGGGCTTCTGAGAAAGCCTGTGAAAAACTGGTTGAAGAGTTGAAGAAAAATATCGCTGTATCTGAAGCCAAAGTCGGCCAGGGTACGGCTCGTGCCTTTATCGAGCTCGACGCCCAGTTTCATGAAATTATTGCCCGTTTAAGCGGAAGTACTCGCCTTTTCGAGCTTGCCCAGTCCCTACGTCACCATATGCTTCGCTACCGGATCCAGAGTATTTATTCAACTGACAACGTTTTCCGAGCCATAGAGGGACACAAGAACATTCTTGCAGCAATCGAAAAGGGTAATAGAGATGAGATTGGTCTTGCTATACGGACACATCTTGAACAGTCAAAGAAAGATATACTCCGCTATGCCTTCAAAGAGGAGGATCAGGCTGAGAAGAACAGCAAAAGACAATCCAATTCATAGGTTGAGGAGGCCGTCATGATGAGAGTTTTCTGGACTTTGTTTGACAAACTCTTAAATGCAATGGCAGCCTTGGCAGGGATTATCCTGGTATTTATTGTTGGCGCTGTCTGTTACACCATCGGCATGCGTTATTTTTTCAAACTGACAACCATTTGGATCATGCAGACCACTGAATATGCCCTTCTGTGGATCGTATTTCTGGCTACGACATGGCTCCTCCGTGAGGGTGGCCATATTACAACCGACATCATCTACGGCCACCTCAGCAATAAGACTAAGGCAAATCTCGATGCAATCATGTTTACTATAGGCGGGCTCGCCTGTGCGGTAATGCTCTATTTTGGAACCACCTACACGTATGAATGCATTGCCTCTAATGTCACTGATGTGCGGGGTGTTACCGTTCCTAAATCGGCAGTCTTTGTCATCATCCCCATAGGGAGTTTGCTTTTGACCATACAATTCTTCAGAATGGCCTGGAACCGGCTTTTTGCTGCCAGGGAAAGGAGGTAAGCCCATGGAATGGTACACCATCATGAGCTTGCTCTTTGGCGGTATGGTCTTGCTGCTTCTTACAGGAATCCCTATAGCCTTTGCCTTTCTTATTGTCAACATGGTTGCTGCTTATTTTTTCCTGGGCGGCGTGCCTGGTCTTATAGGGGTTGTAACAGGAGTGTTTACCTCCATTACAACCTTCACCCTCCTCCCCGTACCATTCTTCATCCTCATGGGAGAGCTGATATTCCATTCCGGGCTTGGTCTCGATGCGGTAAACGTACTCGACAAGTGGCTCGGCAAGCTTAGAGGTCGGCTCTCCATCCTCGCCATTATTATGGGTGTCATAATAGGCGCACTCAGCGGTTCCACTATCGCCACGTGCGCCCTCCTTGGCACTATTTTGCTTCCGGATATGCTCAAAAGAGGCTATAGCAAAAACATGAGCCTTGGACCCCTTATGGGTGTTGGCACCGTGGATGCACTCATTCCCCCCAACGCGCTCACGGTTGTGCTTGCCAGCCTTGCCACCATTGATGTGGGACAGCTTCTCATTGCCGGCATTCTACCTGGCATCATTATGTCGGGTCTCTATCTTGTTTACGTCATAGCATGGGCACATATCAAGCCTGCTGAGGCCCCTCTCTACGACGTCCCCCACATTCCCATAAAGGAAAAAGTGATGGCTACCCTGCAGTACCTCCTGCCTCTCGGCTTCATCATCTTCATGGTCATCGGCCTTATCTTTCTCGGGGTTGCCACACCGACAGAAGCGGCTGCAACAGGTACACTGGGGTCCTTTATCCTTGCCCTTGTTTACCGGCGCCTAACATGGGAGGTATTTAGAAAGTCCGTTCTTGGAACCATAAAAGTGACCACTATGATCTTCATGATCATTATAGTGTCAAGCACCTATGGAGAGATCCTTGCCTTTACAGGCGCTGCCTCGGGCATGACAAGTTACATTACAAATCTCCCTGCTCCACCTATAGCGATTGTTATTGGAATGTTGATCGTTGTTATGCTTCTCGGTTTCTTCATGGAGACCGTTGCCATTATGATGATTACCATACCTATCTATATGGCTGTTGTGAACGCCTTTGGCCTTAACCCTATCTGGTTCGGGGTTCTCATGCTGATTGCACTGGAGACGGGGTTGATTACTCCACCTTTTGGTGTTACCCTCTTTGTAATGAAAGGGGTAGCCCCTCCGGATGTGACAATGGCGGACATCTGGAAGGCAATTATTCCCTATGTTATAATTGACATTCTCTGTATTGCCATTGTTTTGATGGTGCCGTCTATTGCAACTATTGTTCCTAATTTAATGGGCATGAAGTAAAACAGGCGCAAGGTAATAAATTTAGAGGCTTGAGAAGTTAAGGCTAAAACAAATCAAAGCAAGGAGGTAAGAAATGAAGAAGAGTGTGTTTATGGTGTTTATTGCAGTTAGTTTTGCCCTAACAGTTTGCATGATGTCTGTTCATGTATCTGCTGCCGAGCCAGTTACATTAAAGGCAGTAACTGGCTGGCCAAAAACATCGAGCGAGAACAAGGCATTCTTTATTTTTACGGAACTGGTTGAACAGATGGTGGCCAAGAAATATCCTGGTGAATTGAAAATCAACTATATAGGTGGTCCCGAGGCAGTAAAAAACACTGACCAGGCGCAGGCTGCTCAGCGTGGCATGGTCGATATGGTCTTCACAACGAACGCTTATTACCTGTCTGTCCTTCCCGAGGTGGACGCATACAAACTTTCTGAGTTCACCCCCATGGAGGAAAGGACCAGGGGCGCTTACAAATTCATGAATGAACTTCACGAGAAGAAAGGGCTCTATCTTCTGGGAAGGCTTGGTCTTAGCGAGAAATTTTATCTCTACCTTAAGAAGCCTGTCCAAAGTGCAGATCTTAAGGGCCTCAATATTCGGGTATCCCCAATGTATTTACAGATTATCAAAGGCCTCGGCGGAAACCCTGTCGTGATTCCACCAACAGAGGTGTATGTGGCGCTCGAAAGAAATGTGGTTGACGGATTTTGCTGGCCTGCTGTTGGTATTCGTGACTGGGGATGGCAAAAGCAGGTAAAATATATTGTAGAGCCAGGCTTTTACCAGGTTCCCAATCCCCTGGTCATGAATTTGAATGTATGGAAAAAATTGCCCAAGAAGTTCCAGGATCTCCTCACTGAAGCAGCAATTGAAGCGGAAAAGAAAGCTGTTGCATACTTTGATCAACTGGCTAAGGATGAGCGACCTATCCTCATCAAGGAAGGGCTCCAGGTAATTAACCTTCCTGCCGCAGAACAACAGAAATTCCTCAAGGTTGGATATGAAGAAGGCTGGAAAGATATTATTCAGAAGAATCCCCAGACTGGCCCTGAGCTGAAGAAGCTTCTTACCAAAGGGAGCTAGCGTTCCCGGGGAGGCATGTATGGAAGAACATTATGTGTTATGTGAGGGGGAGAAGCTCTGCTTCTCCCTTCCTCCAAGCTGGAAAGTCCTCTCTGCGGAGGATAAACCCTTTATTCCCGGGGTTAAAGATTTTCTTGCAGAGATAAAGCATGCCCTTGATAATCCAATCGGGTCTCCGAAACTTGAAGAAATAGCCAAACCAGGCATGGAAGTAGCGCTCCTTTTCGATGATCTTCAGAGACCAACTCCTGTCAACCTTGTCATACCCGATATGCTCAACAGGCTGAACCGCGCAGGCATCCCCGATGACCGGGTATGGGCTGTCTGCGCCATTGGAACCCATCCGGTCTATTCACGGGAAGAGCTTGAGAAAAAGGTGGGGCCGCAAGTAGCATCACGCTTGAAAGACAGGCTCGTTTCCCATGACCCTTACTCGCCTGAAAATGTGGTGATAGGGAAGACTCACAGAGGAACCCTTGTGGAAATAAATCCATACGTCGCTTTCGCCGATCTTGTCATTGCTGTTGGAGAGTGCATGCCTCATCCGTGCGCAGGCTTCGGAGGTGGGTTCAAGATTGTCTTACCCGGAGTTGCCTCCTACCGTTCCGTTGCAGAGCACCACTTCACCTGGATGCGCCACAGGAAAAGCAGGGTGAATATCCTCGATGGAAATCCCTGGTATGAGGAGATTGTCGATGCGGGACAGATTTCTCGCCTCTCCTTTAAAATTGATTGCATCATTAATGAAAAGAAGGAGATAATCAGGGCCTTCGCCGGTGAACCATTTGCAGAGCACAGAGAGGCATCCCGCTATGCAGCTTCACTCTATTATGTCCCTCTTCCAAAAGTAGCTGATGTGACTATTATTGCGGCCTATCCCCTCGAGATTGGTGTCCAGGCGACGAAGGCCCTCACCATGGCGGGATTCTGCACGCGAGCAGGGGGAACAATCATCTGGGTGGCTCCGCAAAAAGAGTCAGGGCCTCTCATGCCACTGGTAAGACACATGTCGAGTTCAGAAACAGCAAGCGATTTTCACCGAAGACTCATCAGGGGTGAAATCCCTGATGACCTTAAGTCTTTCGGTATTTCTTTCATAATGCAGATTGTTTACTTCAAAGAACTTGCCGAGAAGTTTAACGTCATCCATGTAACCGAAGGGCTGGCGCCCGAAGTGGTGCGTATGATGAAGTTTGCTCATGCGACAAGTCTGCCCGAAGCCATAGATATGGCAGCAAAAAATTTACCCCAAGCAGATGTGGCAATCTTTCCTGCAGGGGGCAATATTATACCGGGGATTGTCTGAAATCAGGCAATAGGTACGGGGCAATAGGCGATGGGAAGAGGCTTGAGGGGTTTTGTGGGTTTTTCCCTATTGCCCCTCGCCCATAGCCCGGCTTGATTTATTTCGTTGGTGCTGGTTTTGGTGGGGCAGTTCCTGGCTTGGGAGCGCCTGGCTTAGAACCTGGCTTGGGTGGCGGCGAAGCGCTCTCCTCCTTAACAGAAACCAACTCGATCTCAAATACAAGAACCGCATTCGGTCCAATCTTGGGCCCTGCACCGCGTTCACCATAGGCAAGTTCTGACGGGACAAAGAGCTGCCACTTGGCTCCTTCTTTCATGAGCTGAAGGGCCTCTGTCCATCCCTTGATCACACCATTTACTCTGAAAGTGGCAGGGGTTTTGCGCTGAAAGGAGCTGTCAAACTCTGTGCCATCAATCAATGTACCTCGATAGTTCGTTACAACAGAATCGGTCGCCTTAGGGGTTTTTCCGGTACCCTCGTTGATCACTTTATATTGCAGGCCGCTGGCAAGCGTCTTTACCCCTTCCTTGGTCTTGCTTGCAGTTAGAAAGGCCTCGCCTTCCTTCTTGTTCTTTTCGGCAAGGACCTTCCGTTTCTCTGTTTGTTTCGCAGCCATCTCCTTTTGAAAGGTGGTCATTGTGTCTTTCATCTCCTGGTCAGTAAGGAGTAATTTTTCGCCAGAGGATCCATCTTTCATTCCTTTTAAGAACATATCTGTGTTTATTTGAATTTCCTGTTGTTTCAGAGTCTTACCGAAGTTTGCTCCAAAGGTATAGCTAAGTTTGTCTTTTTCTGACTTGAGTGCGCCCTCGTCAGCCCCATAAACCTGGCCAACAAAAACTAAAATGCCGATCACAATAATAGAAAAGAATTTCATATAGCCTCCTTGCTGATATAATTACTCTCATTTATCATGTTTCTCAAGACCATGTCAAACTTTGTAGCTCATAGCGTTTAGCTTTAAGCTCACAGTAACTACCAAAAAACTTAATTCTTCTCGGTGCCTTCGCTATCAGCTATAAGCTGAGAGCTTTGAGCTGCCTTATCAACTCTCCCTCAAGGCATCCACAATATTCATGCGTGAAGCGCGGATTGCCGGGAGAACGCCCCCCACAAAACCCATGATGAGGGAAAATATGAGGGCAATATAAATGATCTCTCCGTTTAGAGAAAAGGTGAATTCAAGCTCTGAAAAGGTCTGGAAGTTAACCGTCGAGATGCTGACAAACTGCATCAGTGATGCGCAGAGAAGTCCCGCAACGCCACCTGCTAATCCGAGGAGCAGGGACTCCAGGAGAAAAGCGCTGAGGATACTGGCCCTTTGAAAACCAAGGGCGCGGAGCGTTCCAATCTCACCGATACGATTTGCAACAGCCGCATACATGGTGATCATAGCCCCGATGATCGCCCCGAGGGAAAAAATAATGGTGAGCGAGATCCCCAGGATACGCAGGAATTTGGCCATCATTTTAGATTGATCCTCGTAGTACTGCGTTTCCCGCTTTATTTCGAGGGTCAGGCGGGGATCCTTTTCAAGGCGGTTTTTCAACGCCTCAAAATCCCCCGAGTCCCGAAGCTTAAAGAGGACGGATGAGTACGCTGGCCTCCGGAATGCCTGCATGAGCTGATCAGCATCGCCCCAGATTTCCGAGTTGAAGCCTGTGGTCCCAGCATCGAACACTCCTACGACAGTCCAATCCCTTGTGCCGAACCTAAGCGATTCACCAATGTCAGCCCCGTTGAAACGTTTTACCACGCTTCCGCCCGTTACTATTTCCGCCGAGCCAGGCCTCGGCATGCGACCCCTTATGAGCTTTACCTGTGGTCTTAGCTTAAGTGACTCCTCTGTGATCCCTCTTATGGTTACATTTGAAGGTGCATTGGTTCCCCGTTTTGGCAGAGTAATGAGAACCACCATCTCCTTGGCAAGAAGCCGCTTACCATCCTTTCCAACAGTCACGGCAGGGTCCGTCTCCACGATTGATGCCTGATAGCGCTCAACCCCACTCTGGACCTCTGACTCGGAAGATCTGCGAATCACCAGGGCGTTATCGGAAGAACCTGTTTCAACAAGCGTCTTTTGTAGTCCCTGGGCAAGCATAAGTATGGCGACAAGAACAAAAACCACAAGCGCCATGCCCGATGCCGTGAGGGTCGTGGTTAGCCGACGGGTCCATAAGTTCCTAAGACTGTAGGAAAATGGTATTTTCATTTACCCAATACTCCGCAACCCATCGGCGATGGGGATCTTGATTGCCCGGTAGGTAGGAATAATTGCTGCGAACACTCCTACGAAAAAGGAATATAATACGGCAAGGCCCAGTGTGTCATTATCGACGTTGAAGACAGGGAAGTAGGTACCCATGGCATGTCCAAAGGCATCTGCCACGGGGAATGTAAAACCAATACCGAACGCGCAGCCAATCATGGTAATGACCAGCGACTCACCAAAGATGAGTCCTGCAATACGCCAGCCTCCAAAGCCGAGGGTTTTAAATATTGAATACTCCCCGATACGCTCCCGGGAGGTCATTGCCATCGTGTTCGCCACTACAGCAAGAATGATAACAATTACAACAAGAGACACGAGGCGGATAGCGGTAATGATTGCATTCGACATGGAGACGAAGCCCATCTGAAAGGCTTTTTCGGTCTCCGTCAGCGTTTCAGCGATGGAGTTCTTGAAGGACTTGTCAATCCGCTCCGCCACCTGGGTCGATAGGGTCGGGCTTGACACCCCTATCATGTAAAAACCTACCTGGTCAGCCCGGCCCGGGGTTGTCCTCTTCAGGGTTTCATTAAGGTAATCCCAGTGGAAAAAGAACTGACTTTCATCCGTCGTCTCGTCCCGCCCATTGTAAATGCCCCGCATAACAAACTCCCAATTCCCAGGGAAAAAAGTACCCCGGAGGGTTATTATGTCGCCAATTCTCCAACCGTATTTGGTCGCCAGTTTCCGTCCCGCCACGAAAGATCTGCGGTCACGAAGGAAGGCGTTCTTTTGATCCTCGCTCAGCCTGAATTCAGGGTAGAGGTCCAAGTAGGACTTGGGCTCCACGGCAAAGTTGGCAAAGAAATTTTTCTCGTCGATATAGATCCCCCCGAACCAGTTTCCATAGGAGACGGTGCTTACACCCTCGGTCTGGCGAATCTTCTCCTTGTAAGAGAAGGGGAGCGAAAATATGAGCGACACGGCATTTCTCGTAACGAGACGATTTGCCGAAGAGGCTTCAACTCCAGCATACCACGCACTGATAACGGTACGAAGGAGGCAGAAGGCAAGGATCGCGATGGTGATGCTCAGGATCGTGAGGCCGGTCCGGAGTTTGTGGCGAAAGGCATTCTTAAAGAGTATTTTAAGAATGTTCATTGTTGCTCAAAATACCTTTGTCTAGGTATCTTATTTTATGTGCCTTTTTCGCTGCCCTCGGATCATGGGTAACCATAATGATCGTTTTCCCGGACTCAATATTGAGGCGGTCCATCAGTTCCATGATCTCCCCGGTAGATACCCTGTCCAAGTCTCCTGTGGGTTCATCTGCCAAGAGGATTGTGGGGTCGGTCACAACTGCCCTCGCAATGGCAACTCGTTGTTGCTGGCCCCCTGACAACTGCTTCGGGTAGTGATCCATCCTGTCCAACAGGTTTACAACCCTGAGGGCAGTCTCAACGTGAGAGCTCCGTTCATCCCTTGAAAGGGCCGTGAGGAGCAGAGGGAGTTCCACATTCTCAAAGGCGGTGAGAACCGGTATTAGGTTGTAGAACTGAAAAATGAAGCCTACGTTCACAGATCGCCACCTGGCAAGATCAGTCTCGGCAAGGTTTGTAATATCAACGCCCCCGACTGTAATGGTACCGCTGTCCACCTTGTCAATCCCTGCTATAAGGTTGAGTAACGTGGATTTGCCGGAGCCCGACGGCCCCATGAGGGCAAGAAATTCTCCTTCATTGATGTCGAACGTTATGTCATCGAGGACAGGCACAATCTGGCTACCACGATGATAGGATTTACTTACATGCAGAATCTCTACAATGGAGGGTTTGTTTTCCATTTACTGCTGGGCAAGCTTTATTCTTGAGCCATCCCTGAGCTTACTGGGTGGGTTAATGACTACTTTTTCGCCGGGTTTGAGGCCATCCTTGATTTCTACCATGTCACCAAGTTTAGGCCCTGTTGCCACCTTCACCTCATCAACCCGGCTTCCCTTTACAAGAAAAACCGTGGTAGTGCCATTCTTTACTTTAAGCGCCTTTTGAGAAACGGCAAGGCGGGGTTGTTGTTCATCTCTATTCACCTCTCTCGAAAGAAAGGCAACCTTCGCGCTCATCTCGGGCAGAATGCGTGAGTCCATGTTAAGGAATTTTACCCTTACCATCACTGTTGCCTTGGTTCGGTCGGCAGTTGGAACCACCATGTGGATTGCACCCTTAAACCGGGTATCGGGCACTGCGTCGAGCTGGATTTCAGTAGGCTGCCCCGCTTTTATTTCTTTAAGGTTGGACTCAGAGACATCGGCCTCCACCTGGAGGGAACCCAAATCTGCTATCGTTACAACTGCAGCCTTTGCATTGGCTGCTGCGCCAATAGGAGTGACAATATCACCAATATCAGCATTCTTGGTAAGCACTATGGCATCGAATGGTGCCCTGATAAGGGTATAGTCCAGTGCTACATTTGCCCCCCTAAGGGCAGCGTTACTTGCCCTGATTGATGCTTCTGCTGCTGATACCAAGGCTATCGCCTTCTTGTTACGAGCCTCGGCAGCATCAAAGGCTGCCTTGGTGGTGAACTCCTGGTCCAGTAGGCTTTTTTCTCTCTCAAAAGAGGATTTTGCATCGGCTAGCTCGGCCTTTGCTTGTTCCAGATTCTGTCTTGACACCTCTACGTTTGCCTGAGCCTGATCCCGTTGAGCAGCAACATCATCGGCTTCGAGGCGCGCAATAATCTGATCCTTTTTGACGCGGTTTCCCTCCTCCACATAAAGGGCAACAATCCTTCCTGTCACCTTGGCAGCGACAGCGGCCTTTCGTTGTGGGGCAACATAGCCGCTTGCATTCAGCAGGGTAAAAGTCTGCGAGGGGTAGACGAGGGACACAGTGGCTGTATCAACCTTAATAGCTGGAGAAAAGACACCTGCAATAGCGAGAATTATCAGGAGAGCAATTACTGTGGCTATGGCAATAATGTAATAAAGTCGTTTTCTTCGTTTAGGCCGTGGAGCAATCTTCGATTTATCTATCTTGAGGCCTGACAGGTCTTGTTCACCCAATTATAGGAATTCCTTCGTGAATTTCGTTACATTATGTTAAGTATCCGGCTATCAGAAGTCAATAGGAATGAACAGGTTTTGGGCAAGAGCCTCTACCATATACATCGGGACAGGCAATTGATAGGCAATAGGAAAACCCACTGCCTTCTGCCTTCTGTCCTCCGACATCTGTCTTCTGCTTTATTACAGATACTGCCCATATTTCAGGGCGTTCTTTGCAATACTTACTTTCAGTGAAGGGTTGAAAAGTTCGCCTTCTTGCTCCCGGAAAGGAATATAAACAAGATCGGTATGCACTGCTTTTATTAAGATTGCTCCAAGGGACGGCCAAATGCGTTTTTTCATGGTAACAAGGCTTGCTATGATCACTTTGAGGCTATCAGGGGCATCGTTCATGGGCAGGGTGGCGGGCTGGGGATCAGCGATGGATTCTTCGTACTCCATGATATCTCCTGGTTGCTGGAGGGTGAGGAGGCGGGCAAGCCTGAGAAAAAGAGGGGCATGCACCCTGAAGCCCGGGACCCAGAAATGGAGTCCAGTTGAATTCCACTCCTCCCGAACAATAACAGGCAGATTCGCCACGTGTGCCAGGTCAGCCATTGATCGAAGTTGGAGTCCCTCCACGTCTACCTTGATTCGCCAGAAAGGGAGATGTTTTGTTTGTCCTTCAGCTCCTTTTATTACTAAAAAAGGCTTTTGCTCAAGGCCATGCTCCATGAGATACCAGGCCTTGTTACAGTTTGTGCAGAAAAATACGATGCTATCCCTGTTTCCTTCAAGGTCCCATCCGCATTCTGGACACAGCGCCGGAATGACTTTCAACGGATGATCAACGCCGTCTGGAGGCTCTATATTGCTCATTCCGTCCTTGAGGGGCTTCAATGGCTTTCCGAGAATACCGTCATGTAAGGCCCTGTTCTTAATGAAAAAAGGTGCGTAGACAACACTGACTTTCTCACCAACGAAAGACTTATAAAATACGCGTACCGGGAGATTCCCCATCTGACGTTGAGGCAATCCAGCATAAATCTTTTCAAAGATTTCATGAAAAGCAAAGGACGGCTCACAAAACGACTTGCCTGATTCAGGGGTAGCAAACCTGAGCCTAAGGGCCTGGGGTCTTAAACCAAGGGATTCCGGGTATGTTCCTGCACCATATCCACAATACGTGGCGTCAACAATAGAGCTTTTTACCTCCAGCTCTTCATCACAGGAAAACACTATCCCCCTCACCCTCCAATACGGAATATAGAATATTTCTTCCGTAAACTTTGTCGATGGTTGAAGATAGTACCTGAAATGATCTTCAGTAGTGAGAAAGATTTTTGCCCGGCAAAAGGGGCAGATAATAAAACGATCAGTCTCTTCCAGTGTTATGGGGGCACCGCACTGGGTACAGCGATGTTCAACCGTCCATGAACCACCCATTATCGTTCGAGTTTTTCTCCGCACTGGTTGCAGTATACAGATGATGGGAGATTCTCTGAGCCACAATGAGAGCATTTTTTTGCCGCTGGTTTCTTCCCGGACTCCCTTCCACACCTCGGGCAAAAACGTGCAGTCGGTGGTAAGTTCTTTCCGCATTCTGCGCACTGACTGAAGACAACGATCTGATGACCGCAAGAAGGACAGAATTTTGCATCATGCCCAACAGCTTTACCACAGTCAGGACAAGTATCCTGTGTGCCGGCCACCAATCCTGTCTGGGAGGCTTTCAGAGCGTCTGCAAACATGGCAGGCATCATGAAACCGAGACCCATTCCGACACCTGCTCCTGCCGTGCCCTGTGATTCTGCCGCTTTTTCCATTGCCATGGCGCTCTTCATCTGGATGAGACGATTCATATCATCAAAGAGGCCTACGCGGCTCTTATCATCGATTGCCTTCTGTACATCTGCGGGCGGCGTAATTGCATTAATATAAAGTTCAGACAAGCAAAGCCCGAAGCGGGAGAAATCCTCCTGGAGAGCTTTTATTAACCCCCCGGCAATTGATTCGTACCTTCCTGGCAGGTTCAGCACAGTATCAAGATTCGCTCCGAGGTAGTCATTAAAGCGAGAGACGATGACCTGGTTCAGGTATGACTCGATCTCCGCCGTTGTATAGACGCCCTGCGTTCCCACAAGGGAGTTGACGAAAAGTACAGGTTGCACTACCTGCACATTAAAAACCCCAAACGACCTCAGGCGGATGAGGCCGAGCTCGGAATCCTTGAAGGCTACTGGATCACGAGTGCCCCACTTGAGGCTAATGAAAACCTTCATGTTCACAAAATAGACTTCAGCGCGAAGGGGGCTTGTCATCCCCCATGGAATGCTCATGATTTTATTCAGTATGGGGATATTCCCCGTTGTGAGCGTGTGTCTGCCGGGCTCTATGGCATCGTAGGCCTTTCCATTGTAGAAAAAAACAGCTGCCTGGCTTTCCCTCACGATGAGCTGGGCTCCCCATTTGATCTCTCCAGAACCTGACTCAGGTGTCCTATGGACAATCTCTTTTCCGCTCTCATCGAACCACTCAATAACTTCAAGAAATATAATGTTATTCGTTCCCATGATTACCTCCCTCTGACGTTCCAGATGCCTACATCATGCGATTTTTTTTAATAATGTCATGGACTACAATTAGGAATCACCAATTTTTTCGGATGTTGCAGGGGAAACTTTAACGATGGCAATATTGCTTTGTAATGTGGCAATTCGTCATTAGAGAGGATTGAAGACTTAGAAGGGCATCCGGATATGAACCAACCATAACGGTTTTGTGAACACAGAGTATAAGGTCAAAACGGATATGAATTGGTGGTTATTACATAATAAGGTTATCTATTATTTCTTATCTCTTTCGTCTCTCACGATGCCCTGATAGCCCTGAATGGTCCCGTCGGGCCCACGCAGAGGCGTACCGTTGACTCGGCAGACCATTATTGTTCCCTCCTTTTTCTTCAACTTTACTTGGAAATCTTCCACAAAACCCTGCTCTTTAACTCTCTTGATGTAAGTGATGCAGTCGTCACGGTTGACATATGTGTCGATGGCGCGCAGCCTTTTTGTTTCCTCTTTCTTATAACCAAAAAGGCTCAGAAAAGATTGGTTCACATCAGTGAGGATTCCCTCTTTATCCGTAATAAATATGCTATCCCTTGAGTCCTCAAAAAGCGTTCTGTACTTCTTCTCGCTTTCTTTAAGGGCCTGTTCAGATTGGACGCGTTTCGTTATATCCATGATGACGCCTAGCACTCCGACTATGCGCCCGTCCTTCCGTATTGGCGTCGTGCTGATCTGTGCCCACGCTATGTCGTTAGCTGCCCTTTTATAAGAGAATTCGTAAGGAGAGACCTGTTCTCCCTGCACGGTTGCATTGAAGTGCTCTTTAACACTCTCTCTCTCTTGAGGCCGGGCCATGTCAAACAAACTTTTATCTTCATACCATTCCCGTGGATACCCTGTCCTCTTAACCACAATATCATTCACGTACGTAAAACGTCCTTCCGTATCAAAGGTGAATACCCCGTAATGCATGTTCTTCAGGATCGACTTGAAGCCAGGCTGGCTCTTCTCTAGGGACTCTTCCTCTTTTTTGAGGTCGGTAATGTCCTGAGAGGCCACCACCGCATGGGTAACCTGTCCTTTGGCATTAAAGTATGGGGAATAGGATACGCTGAAGCATCGCGCCTCCTGTCCGGGAAATTCCAGCCAGTTTTCATAACGTACCACATGGCCGGTAAAACATTGATCCAGGTGTTTCTTGATGATTTTTTTGAAGCTTGCTTCTCCCCAGATTTGTGCCGCCGGCTTGCCAACGATATCTTTTCTGCTCCTTCCATGATCGCGGCAGTAGGCTTCGCTCGCGAACTCATAGACGTAGAATCTATTAATAAGGGTCATGGAGTCAATCACAGAACCTGCTACAGACTTATCCTTACCTTGCATTCCTTCTTGAGTAGATTCCATCGGTTGTTGTTTAGGCTTCTTGGTATCTCCCAACTCAGTTCTCCTTCTGATATGGATTATGTAAAGATGTATACAATATACATAAAAATAGGCCTTGATGGCAAGTTAATCTGTATAAAAATGCTGGAGTAAAAAATACCATCTTTTTGAGGACTTGGACCTCGGTTGACAACAATTAGAAATGTTGGGCCCTCTATCGGCTTCATTAGGGAGCCGCCAGAAACAACCATAAATTGTTCTGATTTAAATACACTAAAATTAACTAAGAGATTACAACTATTATAGATTGATTGGAGGCGGCATCCGGATTTGAACCGGAGAATAACGGTTTTGCAGACCGTCGCCTTACCACTTGGCTATGCCGCCAGTTTATGCAGCAATTAACTGAAAGCTCATAGCTGATAGCAAATACAATCCAAAACGATCATTCAGATTCTTGGCTAAGAGCTATGAGCTTACGGCTATCAGCTGATTTATTATGGAGCGGGAAACGGGATTTGAACCCGCGACTTCAACCTTGGCAAGGTTGCACTCTACCGCTGAGTTATTCCCGCCCTGTAATTACTTATAATATAAACAGATACCCCATGTCAAATCTTTCTAGTTACAACAAATTCAATCGTCATTTGATCCATAAAAGTTCTTCTCCGGAATCGTATACCCACCAGAAATATTCATAATGCATGGGGGTGGCAAAATTTGTTATAGTTTCCTGGCTTGCTCACAAAATCAATAAACAGGAGGGGCAGTGAATGATGTCTTCACGTATCCGTTTCCAGATTTTCGAATCAGAGAGCACCTTTCTCCACCCCCGGAAAGCCTTCAACCCTGTCACAGAGCAATTTGAAGTTCGGGTAGACCCCCTCACGGGACGGACGGGTCATTTTTCCCATTTCGGCGCCATTAAGCCCCAGAAACTGGATCTTAAAGCGTATGATAGTCCTGAAATAAAAGGATTCTGTCCATTCTGTCTTGAGAACAGAGACAGGGTTACACCAAAATTTACCTATCACATTGCAATTGAAGGGAGACTTGTGCGAAATGAGGCCTGTCTTATTCCCAATCTTTTTCCATACGATATTCACAGCGGAGTTCTTATTATGACAGATTCCCATGTGGTTTCACTTGAGGGCCTGAGCGAAGGAAGGTTATTTGATACGTTCTTTCTTGGGATTGAGTTTCTCAAACGAATCAAGTCCATAAGCCCTGAACTGCCCTATCACCTCATGACCTGGAATTATATGCCTCCCTCCGGTGGTGGCCTTGTCCATCCCCATCAACAGTATTTTGCCACACCAAACCCGGGAAACCAATTTTTAGATGAACTTAAGGCTTCAGATGCCTTCCACAATGCCAATGACTCCAATTACTGGTCAGAACTTATCGATGTCGAACGCGAACAAGGGAAAAGGTTCATCGGCCAGATTGGTACATCCTATTGGCTTTCTTCTTTTGTCTCCTTTGGTTTACTCGGTGAGATATTGTGTATCTTTCCTGATGTCTTTTCTGTTAACCAGTTTACCGAAGCACATGTGAAGGACCTTGTGGCCGGGCTTCTTAAAATATTCAAATACTATGAGGCTGCTGACATTTATAGCTTCAATGCATCGCTCTTCTTTGGCCCTGAGGATCAACGATCCTTTGCATGCCACTTCCGGATTGCTGCCCGTACCTTTCTTAACATGAGGGATTACGCACCAGATCTGAATTTTTTTCAGGCTCTTCTAGGTGAACCCGTGAGCGTTGTGAAGCCTGAAGAACTTTGCACAAACTTGAAAGAATATTTCTAACAAGCTTAGAACGCATTGAGTTACGATTAGGACTCCCCGGGCGGGCTAGGGCAAATAACTCAACCGTGGCGATGAAAGCGCAAGCCCCAGACAAATGAAAGATCATTGAAAGCTTGGCCAGAAAAATATATAATAAGGTGAAAGTGTTATTCTATTAGCAGGAAACATCAAAGGCTGCACTGCTTGACAAAAAAAATTGATATCATTAAGTTAATGGTGTAACCAGAGGTTTGCGTTGGAAGTCCTAAGCGAAAGAGAAAAAATGGTTCTTGAGTTGATAATGGATAGGTACATCAATTTTGCTGAGCCTATCGGGTCGGGGACAATAGCAAAAACTATTAAGGACAGGTTTAGCTCAGCAACAATACGTAATGTCATGGCTGACCTCGAAGAGCAGGGATTTCTCTATAAACCCCATGTTGTTGCCGGAAGGGTCCCTACCTACAAGGCCTACCGCTATTATGTCAACCGATTGTCTGCGCTAAAACTACCTGGAAAAAAGGAACTCCAGGCGCTTGAGACTATGATGAAACCTCATTACTCTTATGTTGAAGAAATCATGGAGGATGCGTCAAAGGTTCTGGCTGCCATCTCCAAGCATACAAGCATCGTTGTTGAGCCAAAAGTAGACATGATGCTTTTTAAAGAAGTAGAATTTGTGAAGCTTTCTAGCAGGACTGTTCTGGCTGTCTTTGTCACATCTTCCGGTATGGTCCATACAAGAATGGTGAATACCGACGAGGAATTTGGCATGAACATGCTGAAAAGCATGAAGACTTATATGAATGAGAAGTTCAGTGGCGTGCCCTTCTACGCTCTTAAGCAAGGCATTCTTGAAGACATCAGGAAAGATAGGGAAAATTACAGCAGGCTCTTGGCAAAAGTAAAAGAGACACTGGAAACCATTATCGACGAGGAAGATACACGAGAGATCTACCTGGAAGGAGCATCTAAGATAATCGGGGTGCCGGAGTTCACCGATATCGAACGCCTCAAGGGGTTGTTCCAGGCCTTTGAAAAAAAGGAAAAACTCCTCAAGTTGATTGATGGGTGCCTGAGGGAAGAAGGCATCCATGTAATTATAGGCAGCGAGAGTGATATAAAAGAGATGAGTGATATGAGTATTATCACTTCCACCTACAGGATTGGCGAGAAGAGTTTCGGCGTACTCGGTGTAATAGGGCCCATAAGAATGAACTATTCGAAGATAATACCACTTGTAACGTATGCCGCAAGAACAGTTACAAATATTCTGACCATGGTTTGAGAGGTTTGGGAATGGAAGAAAAGGAAGAAAAAAACTCAGAGAAAAAAACAAAAGAAAAGGGCGAAGCCCAAGAAGATCATAAGAAAAAGAAGAGGAAAGACGAGACATCTGAAGAATTCCAGCAAACGCTTGAAGAGAAAGAGGAATCACTCAAAGAACTGAGCAATAAATATCTCTATCTTCAGGCTGATTTTGAAAACTTTAAAAAAATAAAAATCAAGGAAAAACAGGATATCCTCAAGTTTGGCAATGAAGTCCTCATTAAGGAATTGATACCCGTCATCGATAACCTTGAAAGAGCCATTGACCATGCCGGGAAGTCGGAAGATGCAAAGGGAATAGTTGATGGTGTTCAAATCACCCTTAATGAGTTTCTCAAGGTCCTTGAAAGGACGGGTGTTGAAAGGATTGATGCAATGGGAAAGAAATTCGATCCCAACTTTCATGAGGCTTTGTTCCAGGAAGAAAGGGAAGATGTAGAGCCAGACACGGTTACATCAGAAGTACAGAAAGGTTACACTTTGAATGGAAGGCTGCTGCGACCCTCAAGAGTTTCTGTTTCTAAGAAGCCTGACGTCCAGTAACGATTAAGGTAACGGAAGTGCGAAAAGACTATTATCAGATTCTCAACGTCCAACGCGAAGCAAGCGATGAAGAGCTAAAGAAGGCATATAGAAAGCTTGCCCTCAAATATCACCCTGACCGCAATCCGCATAATAAAGAAGCAGAGGAACGGTTCAAGGAAATCAACGAGGCTTACGAGGTTTTAAGCGACCAGGAAAAGCGTTTCAGGTATGAGCGTTTTGGAAGTGCAGAAGATTCAGGAAGTATCTTTGACTTCGGATTCAGGGGTAATTTCGATGATATCTTTAATGACCTCTTCAGCGATTTTTTTGGAGGCCAAAGGCAGCGAGAGAAAAAAGGTGAGGATCTTCGCTACAATCTCCAGCTAGAATTCGAAGAGGCTGTCTTTGGTGTAGAAAAAGAGATAGAGGTACCAAAGGAAGAGCGTTGCCAAGCATGTAACGGGTCAAGGATAGAGCCTGGTCATAAGCCATCTGTCTGCAAGGCGTGTTCAGGCAGGGGGCAGGTCCGACAAAGTCACGGATTTTTCACAATCAACAGGACGTGTGAATACTGTAATGGCGAAGGCTTTATCATTAAAGATCCCTGCAAGGCCTGTAAAGGAAAAGGATCTGTAAAAACAAAAAAAACACTGAAGATCAAGGTTCCGCCTGGGGTTGATAACGGCGCGCGACTTAAATTAAGAGGTGAAGGTGCTCAGGGATATGGTGCTACCATGCCTGGTGATCTTTATGTAGTTCTTCACGTCAAGGAGCACGCCATCTTTGAACGGGAAGGGGATGATATCTCGGTGCAGGTAGATGTCAATTTCCCGCTGCTTTGCCTTGGTGGAGATATTATCGTTCCCACCGTGGAAGGTGAAGCTGCGCTGAGCATCCCGCCTGGCACGCAACCCGGAAAAATTTTCAGAATTAAGGGTCTCGGTGTTATAAAGTCAAATGGGTACGGGAGGGGCGATGAGCTTGTCTATCTCAACATTGCAATACCAACTGATCTTTCAGAGCGACAGAGGATTTTGCTACAAGAGCTCGCTCAGGAGTTCAACGGCAATGTCGGCGCAACCCGTCGAGGCATAAAGGATAAATTCAAAGAATTCTTTGATTGGAAAGAATAAACGACGAAAAATTCTTTGCTGACGCCTCAGCAGGCTTTGGTTCCTCTTCCTTCGGAGCCTTCTTTGCAGGTTTCTCACCTTTTTTCTCTGCTTTGGCTGCTGGAGCTCCCTTAATCTTCGTCATCATAACACCATCTTTTCTGTACTTGGCTGCAACGGTGTCGCCTACCTTGACATCTCCAATAGCCTTGTATCCTTTGAAGGCTGCCTTGCTACATCAAAGCCTATTGCTTCTTTTTTGGATTTAACCATCATTGTCTTGCCATCAACCCAAAAACTGCACTTACCCTCAAGTAACACTTAACAAAAAACCTCCTCTTGCAGTAGAATCAATTGTCTACCAAACAATCGACCCCGACAAGAGGAGGAATAAAACTATGCAAACGAAATGAACTACCCCGCAGCAAGCTGCGAGGTATCAAAACCCTAAACAAACCCATCGAAGAGCGAAAGCTGGCCTCGATGTATTTGATGGTACGTTCTCCCTTGCTTCTTTACGTATTCTCTGATTACCTTCTCGTTTCCGTACTGTCCTGCGGTGTTCGCATAGTAACCGCTTGTCCAGAATTTTCCGCCCCAGAGCATTGTTTTTACCTTTCCATGGATGCGGAATATCTCTCTGGCGGTTATACTCTTGATGATCTGCACGATCATTTTCGGTGACATTATGGGCACGCTTTGGATGAGGAAATGTACATGGTCTTCATCCGTTCCAATCTCCACGAAATGGATCTCATGTCGTTCTGCAATTCCCAGACAGATTTCTTTGAGTGTATTCTCCACGTCTTCCGTAAAAACCTTTCGTCTATACTTGGCCGGGCATACAATGTGGTAAAGGAGGAGAGTTTTGTTGTGTCGCTTAAGAACATGCTCGCCCATCCATTCATTTTTACCCCAAACCGGGAACCTGTAGCCATGCTTTTAGAAGAACCTCCACGCAGCAAGCTGCGTGGAATGTTCTGATTCAAAACGCGCATTTATTCCCCAGCCTCATTATGGAGCTGTTGTACAGGCAAGCAATTCCCGCAGTATGGGCGTGCCAAGAAGTAGTTTTTTATTGCTTGCGTGCATCATAGTATTCAATCGAACAGATTTTGAATTTTTAAGAACAGTTTTTTGTAATTTTTCTATTTTATAAGATAAAAACAAGTCCTGTCGAGGGCAATATTATCGTAACTATATGTAATTAAATAAGTTTTAATGAAGCATATTTACGGCATTTTATGTGCATACGCAAACGATCAAGAGGAGAACATATCACCAGAGAAGAATTATTTTCCGGGTGAAATAACACAAAAATGGAGAAAACATGAAAAAACAGATCATGCAGGGCAATGCAGCTATTGCAAGGGCCGCCTCGGACGCAGGCGTAAAAGTGGCCGCAGCCTATCCGGGAACGCCAAGTTCTGAAATCCTGAGAGATATAGCAGGTACCTATCCCGAGGTCTATGCGGAATGGGCACCTAACGAGAAGGTTGCCCTTGAAGTGGCAAGCGGTGCCTCATTCGCAGGGGCACGAGCCCTTGCCTGCATGAAACATGTGGGCCTGAATGTTGCCGCGGATCCGCTCATGACGCTTGCGTATACTGGTGTTAAGGGAAGTTTGGTGATACTTGTGGCTGACGACCCGTATAGTCATAGTTCCCAGAACGAGCAGGACAGCAGGAACTGGACACGTTTCGGCAAGGTTCCCATGCTGGAGCCGGGAGACTCACAGGAGTGCTACGACTTCATGAGAGAAGCCTTTGATCTCAGCGAGCGGTTTGACACACCCGTCTTGGTAAGATCGGAAACAAGGGTGTCTCACTCGGACACGTTGGTTGAGTTGGGTGTGCCGCTGGAACGGACTGAGCCGGCAGGGCTGGACAAGAAAGAGTGGCAGAAATACGTCATGGTGCCTATGAACGTCCGGGCAGCGCGAATTAGAGTAGAGGAGAGAACACAGAAACTTGAGGCCTACGCCGATGAGTTCAAGTACAACAAAATGGAGTTTAACGATACGAAAATTGGCTTCATCGCAAGTGGTGTAACTTACAACTTCACCAAAGACATTTTTCCTGAGTGGTCCAGCCTGAAGCTCGGCATGGTATGGCCCCTGCCGAAGAAGATGATTGCAGAGTTCTTCAACAAGATGGAAAAGGTAGTCATAGTTGAGGAGCTTGATCCTTTCTTCGAAACCGAGATCAGGGCAATGGGTTACAAGCCTTTCCACGGAAAGGATGTCATCCCTACCATGTATGAACTGACACCGGACATTATTGAAAAATCCCTGAAAGGGAACGAGTACAAAGCGCCTGAGATTCGTGTTAAACCGGAAGACCTCCCAAGGAGGCCGCCGAACCTCTGCGTAGGTTGTTCCCACAGGCCGCTTTTTTATGCGCTCAACAAGCTTGGAGCCTTCGTATTTGGCGACATCGGGTGTTATACCCTTGCCGCCGCGCCTCCCCTCAGCGCCATCCACACGACGGTCTGCATGGGCGCCGGTGTTGCACAGGCACATGGAGCGATGAAGGCCCTCGGCAAAGAGGCCCTCGGCAAGGTTTGTTCAGTGCTGGGTGATTCCACCTTCCTCCATAATGGTTTGACCCCCCTTATGGACATTGTCTACAACAAGGGAAATGCCACCACCATCGTTGTGGATAACAGAATTACCGGCATGACAGGTCACCAGGAACATCCCGGCACCGGCTTTACCATAAGAGGAGAACCGACGAACATGGTGGATTACGAAGAGATCGGCAGGGCCCTCGGCGTCAAAAGTATCCGGAAGATCGATCCTTACAAAATTGATGAAACCATGGAAGTATTGAAAGAAGAGATGGATAAAGATGAACCGTCACTCGTACTCTGCGTTGATGCCCCATGCATGCTTCTCAGAAGGGAGAAAAGACAGTTCGAGCACTCGTTATATGCGATTGACGCAGACAAATGCAGGGGCTGTAAAATATGCCTCAATATTAACTGCCCTGCCATCAGTTGGCGGGAAAATGCCGGCGAGACAGTAGACGGCCATAAGAGGAAAGGGATTGTCCATATCAACCCTGACCAGTGCGTAGGTTGCCAGGTCTGTCAGCAGCTTTGTAAGTTCGAAGCCATAAATCCCGTTACATAATAAGGAGGAAAACCATGAAGGAAAATGGAAAAGTGACAAATATATTTCTCTCAGGCGTTGGTGGTCAGGGAGCGATCCTAGCAAGTAATATTCTCGGCGAAGCGTTCCTGAATGCCGGATACGATGTAAAAAAAGCGGAAGTGCATGGTATGGCCCAACGAGGTGGAGATGTGACAACCCACTTCAGGTGCGGAAAGAAGGTCTATTCCCCATTAATCAAGCAGGGCGATGTTGATTTTCTCATTTCTTTCGAACTTCTCGAAGCGATCCGATACATCAACTGGGTGAAACCTGAAGGCAAGATCATCATCAACAACCAGACGGTATTCCCTCCTGCGGTCAACCTCGGCTTGACGGAATACCCAAAGGATGTAGACAAGACGTTCAAAAAGTATTTTAAGGATAATGTACATATGATCGACGGGCAGGATATTGCGAGAAACCTGGGAAACCTTCAGGCCGCCAATGTGGTGATTGTGGGCGCTTTTTCCAGTTTTTTCCCCGAGCTCAAGGAAGAACTGTTTGTTGAAGCCATCAAGAGCCTTCTTGCCCCCAAACTCCACGACCTTAATGTCAAAGCACTTTACGAGGGAAAGAAGGCGATGAAGGGATAGACTTACATGGAAGAGGAGCGAGCTTCAGGAAAATATGGCAATGGATCTTTTTAAAGAACTGAGAAAGATGAGAATACTGCTTATAGACGATGATAAGTGGATCAGAGATTCCATGGCAATGTTCTTCGAAGGAGAGGGATGCCACCTGTCCGTGTGCGAAACCGCTGAAGAAGGACTGGAGGCTCTAAAAAATCATGATTGCCAAGCCATCATAGCTGATTACCTTTTGCCAGGCATGGATGGCCTGGAATTTTTCAGGCGGATCAGCGAAACTCACCGGGGCGTAATGAAAATACTTATTACAGCCTATGGTAATCAAAAGATTTTTTCCGAGGCAGAATCGATCGGTGTTGAGTCTGTCATAGAAAAGCCCTTTACTGTTGAGATTCTAAAACAGTCCCTGGCCCGTTTGCTGAAGGTTAAAAGTCAGAAAATCCGGTGCGGAACAATGCAAAGGAGAGGAGGTGAAAAGTAGATTCGCAGAAGTTTTGTTTATGAGCCCCAACAAAGCCAGACTTTTAAGCACCAACAAAAATTTTATTAGGAGGAAAGTATGGGATTAGATTGGATGCCAAGAGAAGATGGTTTAAAAGACCATAACAGACATGGTACGCAGTGGTGGGGAACAGAGGCTCCCTGCACAGTCTATGAAAAGAGACCTTTGAAAGACCCGAAGGGCAATACGGTTCCAGGTCTCTACACTGCGTGGATCAGACTCAACAACCCCGCTCAGTATAATTCTTACACTACTGAGATGGTAAAGGGCGTTATCGCAGGATTCGAGAATTCATCCACTGACCGTGAAGTGGTGGCCACTATTTTTACGGCCACCGGCCCTTACTCATTCTGCACAGGCGGCAACACGAAAGAGTATTCAGAATATTACAGCAAAAGACCGGAAGAATACGGCTCATATATGGAGCTTTTCAACAACATGGTTGACTCGATCCTTATGTGCAAGAAACCGGTTATCTGCCGTGTAAACGGTATGAGGGTAGCAGGGGGGCAGGAAATAGGCACAGCTTGTGACTTGACTCTTACCTCCGATCTTGCAATATTCGGCCAGGCAGGCCCTCGACACGGCTCAGCCCCTGTGGGTGGCGCTTCAGATTTTCTTCCCTCATTCTTTAGTATCGAAGACGCTATGTGGAGCTGTATTAGCTGCGAAACATGGTCTGCATACAAAATGTGGTGGAAGGGGCTTCTTACAAAAGCATTCCCGGTTTTGAAAGACGACAAGGGTAAATGGGTCAGAAACCCGCAAATTATAACTGACAAGTGGATTGAAGACGGCGCTATCGTATACGGTGAGTTCAAGCCTGGTGAAGAATTGAAAGGTGCCCGTGCGTGGGTCCAGGAAAAACAGAAGAACAACGACTATGATTTCTCACTTATGGACGCAGAGATCGACCGTATCGTATGGACTTACGCAAACCTGTTTCCTGGTTGTTTGATGAAATCCATCGACGGCATCAGGCAGAAGAAGAAATTCTTCTGGGATACCATGAAGAACGACCACCGGTATTGGCTGGCAGTAAACATGATGGGCGAGGCCTTCGCTGGCTTCGGTGCTTTCAACACCAAAAAGATCACAGGCGCAGACACCATCGACTTCATCAAGAACCGCCAGCTCATCGCAGAAGGAGTACTGAACAACGAAGCATACTTCGAGCAGATCCTCGGGAAACCGCAGGCGAAATAGAAAAGAGGGTATCTTGAGGGTTGTTCTTAAAAGCATCATCGAGCTTGGAGACGTAGAGTGAGAAAACTTAATCTCTGACACTGAAATATGGTCACAAAGGGGCCTGCTCCAAAGAGGCTCTTCCCCCCCGGAGTGTTCAGTTCTCTGCGGAGCGGGTCCCAACCAAGAATGAAGATTAGTCTTTGCGTAGTAAATTGTTGTTGAGGAGGTGTGTTGTGCAATCGAATACGGTTTCTATGACGGAACTTGAATCACTTACGTTAGTGGCAAGAGGGAAGGTGAGGGATTTGTATGACTTTGGAGACCAACTGTTGATCGTTGCTACCAACCGAATATCAGCCTATGATGTAGTCATGCCTAACGCTATACCCGATAAGGGGAAGGTTCTGACCCAGCTATCACGTTTCTGGTTTAATCTGACCAAAGATATAGTGCCTAATCATCTCATCTCAACAGCCTTTGCGGATTTTCCCAAAGAATGCATGCCCTATAGGAGTATACTGGAAGGAAGATCAATGCTTGCAACGAAGACAGAGGTGATCCCAATTGAGTGTGTAGTTAGGGGTTACCTTTCGGGCTCAGCATGGGAGGAGTATCAGACAACCGGAACCGTCTGCGGTATTCGACTCAAAGAAGGGCTCGAAGAATCATGCAAATTGAATGTTCCCATGTTCACTCCTGCCACAAAGGCCGAAATAGGGAAACACGATGAGAATATCACTTTTGATAAGATGGAGAAAATTGTCGGAAAAATGATGGCAAGAAATCTTAGAAATCTTTCGATTGCCATTTATGGTAGAGCAAGGGACTATGCGGAGCGCAGAGGCATAATTATTGCCGATACGAAATTTGAGTTTGGCATGAAAGGAGATAGAATCATTCTTATCGATGAGCTTCTAACGCCCGATTCGTCCCGGTTTTGGCCAAAGGATCAATATCGCACCGGAGTTTCTCAGATGAGCTTTGACAAACAGTTTTTGAGGGAATACTTGGTTTCGATTAAATGGAGTAAGGTCCCTCCAGCGCCTGAGCTTCCCAAAGAAGTGATCGAAAAAACCAAGGAGAAATACCTGGAAGCTTATGAAAGGATTGTGGGAAAGAAGCTTGCCTGATTATAAATATCAGGAAGTGTTTGTTAAATTCTGCAACTCTCTGTAACCGTTATTCGAAGTTTTTTAATTTTATTTTAGAGTTTTTTCAAAACCTGTCGCTGAAAAATAAGTTTATGACACGTTAGTGGTCAAAGCAACAATTCATTATCATTGTATTTCTCTCAAAGGCCCTTTCGTGGTATAATCCTTGCTTAGCTATCGTATGCCGTCTGCTCTCGGGATTAATATTTTACAGTTCTGGAACAGAATAGCGGTCAAAACTGGAAAAAGGAAGAGGATATGGTCCATTTTTGGAATATGCACAGATTCAGATTCTTTACAGAGATAAACATGAATCTGATCAGCCATGTAAATATCTCTGGTTATTCAATGCTGTACCGTGGGTTCATGCATTGTGATAGTGAGCGCAATCATACAAAGGAATACAAAATATTCTATAGTTCGTGAACGAGGTAAGCAGCTTTTATGAGAGAAAGATCTTAATGAGGAAGGAAAAATGACAAAGGAAATCCAAAAGGTACTTATTGCCAACAGAGGTGTTCCTGCTGTCAGGATTATGCATACCTGCAGAGATCGAAAAATTTCAACAACAGCTGTATATAGCACCCCTGATCGGCTCGCGCACCATGTCTATATGGCTGACTCGGCCGTACATATCGGTGATGCACCCCCTGCCAAATCATATCTGAACATGGCTAAAATTATAGAGGCTGCGCACACGAGCAAGGTTGATGCGATCCATCCCGGCTGGGGTTTTCTTTCGGAAAACCATCAGTTTGCACAGGCTGTCATTGATGAGGGATTCATCTGGGTAGGACCCCCGCCCGATGTCATAAAGGTCCTGGGTGATAAAATCCAGGCAAAGAAGATAGCCCAGAACGCCAGCGTACCGATTATCCCAGGCATCTCCCCGGTAACGAACGTAAAAGATATCAAGGAATGGATGGCAAGAAGCGATATTGCCTTTCCTGTTATCATAAAGGCTGCCGCAGGGGGAGGCGGCAAGGGTATGGTAAGGGTAGATTCGAACAGAGAACTAATGAATGCCTTTAACCAGGCCCAGTCTGAGGCCCTAAAATCCTTCGGAGATAAGAGGGTTATGGCGGAAAAATATATTGAACATGGCCGCCATATTGAGGTTCAGATTGTGGCCGATGTGTTTGGAAGCGTGATCCATCTCTTTGAGAGGGAGTGCACACTTCAGCGGCGGCATCAGAAAATCATTGAAGAGGCGCCCTCACCCTCCCTGAGAAATGATCTTCGCAGGGAAATCTGCTTTGCTGCTGTTCGCCTCATGCGAGAGGTAAAATATGTCTCTGCTGGAACAGTGGAGTTCATTTTTGATGTGCCCAACAGAAAATTCTATTTCCTGGAAGTCAATACCCGTCTTCAGGTCGAGCATGGTATCACGGAGTTGATTACCGGTCTGGATATAGTGGGCATGATGCTCGATATCTCCATGGGCAAGGAACTTCACGTGAAGCAGTCCGATATCCGGCCCAATAGATGGGCTCTCGAGGTCAGATTAAATGCCGAGAACCCGAAAAACTTCAGCCCTTCCTTTGGTAAGATTACCAGGCTGCTTGTCCCCCAGGGTCCAGGGGTGAGAATTGCATCGGGTGTTTACGAAGGCGCCGATATACCTCCTTACTACGATTCCCTTATAATGCTTCTTATAACGGCAGGAGTGGATAGGGACGATGCAATTCGGGTTATGGACCGTGCTCTGGGAAGGAACCTAAGGGTTGAGGGAGTCAAAACGCTAGCTCCTTTGCTGCTTGCCATCATAAGGCATCCTGCTTTTGCCGCCGGAGAGTTTTCCACACATTTTATAGAGACCCACATGGATGAACTGATTGCTGCGTTCAGATACAATTACAGCGAGGATGAAGTCCTCAAAATTGCACATTATGTGGCGGAAATATCCGCTCTCGGCCCACAAAAATGGATGTGAGGAAAATATGAGCGACTACGAATTCGTCAAACCGGGCATGAGTGCCCATGAGATAGTGAAGAAGGTGCGAGACTCCAAAGAGGTCTTCTTGACCTCAACAGCAATGCGGGATGCCGGTCAGTCCGATTATAAGAATCGACTCCGTATACATGACCTTCTCACGTTAGCCCCTCTTTATAATAAAATGGGTCTCTTCAGCGCCGAATGTCATGGAGGCGCACGATGGCACGTGGGCATCATGAACAGAAGGGAAAACCCCTTTGAAGAAGTAAGGCTTCTCAGACAGGCTATGCCAAACGTGCTGCTCCAGACCCTCGTAAGGGAGACAATCCTGTGGGGATACAGGCCGTATCCACCAAATGTTGTGAAATATGCAGTATCCCATGTAGACATTGACGTTTGGCGATGCTTTTCCTTTCTCAATGACATCAGAAACATGGAGCCCGTTGCTGAAGTAGTCATGAGTAAAGGAAAGCTCTTCGAGCCGACCATTTCTTTTACCGATGCCGATTGGACGACAGACCAGTATTATCTTGGAATTATTGAGGAAATTGTTACATTGTGCGGAGGGACATCCGACATAATACTCTGTATCAAAGATATGGCAGGTGTAGGCACGACCAAAAGGATAGGAATATTAATTGATGAAATCAAACAACGGTACCCGGATTTGGTCATTGAATACCATCGTCACATGACGGATGGACTCGCATTGCCGGCATATCTTGCTGCTGCAAAGGCAGGAGCAAAGATTTTTGATGTTGAGGAAGACTCTCTGGTGAGGTTTTACGGAGAGCCCCCTATGTTGTCGGTAGAAGCCTACTTTGAGGAGTCCGGCATACATGTGCATTTAAACAGAGAAGCTGCAGAAGATGCTGTGCTGAAAGTCAGAGAGTGGATAGGCAATTATGAATGGGCTGAATCGCCATTCAGGGGATTCGACCATACAGTTACATACCACAGAATGCCCGGGGGTGCCTTCCCCAGCTCCTTTGAGCAGGCTAGTAAAGGCAATTTTCTTGAGCTTATGCCTGCCATACTGAAGGTCATGTCCCTTTATAATCAAATCATCCACTACTTCGATGTGACCCCCGGTTCTCAAATCACGTGGGTCACATGCAGCGGAATTGTTAACAAATATGCAAAGGAACAAGGAAGCACAGGGGTAAAACACCTGATAGGGCTTTTGATTAAGTTTGTCATCGAACAAGATCAAAATTTTGAATCAATGGAGAAAGAAGAACAGGAAGAATTGATGAAGGTTTTTCGCAATACGACTGACGATTTTCGAAACCTGATTCTTGGCCAATATGGGCAGTTGCCGAATGGCTGGCCTGCGGACTGGGTATATGAAAGCACATTTGGGGAAGTCTGGCACGAGAAAATAAAGACAAGAAATGTTTTATCGCCCGTTGAACTGCTGAAGGATGATAACCTGAAGAGGCTTCGGTCTAGCTTTGAGGAGGCGATAGGACGAAACACGACC
>Ga0351919_10032_pt1 | contig 48770 bp, 48 predicted proteins | sample TotcelHT113001N6_FD_206845 | JGI IMG/M metagenome (GOLD analysis project Ga0351919, IMG submission 206845) | Enriched cells from coal bed in the Powder River Basin, Montana, United States - Total cells T11 rep1 HSBNCT.T11.300.1.N6 ...
ATAAGGCATCAATAAAATTGATGTGCCCGCTGTTCCGTGAGACATCAATTGACAGAATTGTAGACGAAACCAATTTCTTTGCCCATCTCAAAAATGCCGGCTTTAATAAGGTGGTTTTAGGAGATAATGAGGGAAATGTATGGACATACCGTTTTAAAAAAGCTTGATTTATTAAACAAAACAAACAACTCGAGGAGGATCGGTGTTAATAGGAAAAATTACACGTAACGGAAAACAAAGGCTGCTGGTTACAACAGAGGATCATAAAGGGGTCAAAGTTATTGATTTGCGGGCCTATCAGATTATTAATGATGGAGAACTGTCACCTACCCAGGAGGGTATTTTCCTGGCGCCGGAAATAATAGAAACTCTTATAGGGCTTTTAAGAGAAGCACAAAAGAATCTTTTAAAGGAATAAAAACCGCGGATTATACAAAAAAACTGTCTCTATTTAAGGAGATATTTTAACTGATAGGGAATATTTTTTGCAAAGCAAAGCTCTCTGAGATTGAAGCAGAACTACCTTCTATACATTAAAGTAACCTGTCCAGCAATGTAGACAAAGCTTTTCGCGGGGGAGACCGATTGCTTCGACCATGTCGCTAATCCGCTGATAACGTAATGTTGTCACGCCAAGCTCCGCGGCAATCCAGTCGATCATCTTCTTATACTTTTCGGAACTGTCATCGAGATAATCGCTGATATTCCCTGTATCACGCCCTTCCATTGCCCATATTGCCCGGCGGGCAATCAGTTCGTCAATGGACCGGGTAGATAGCGCATATTTGCATGGGAACATAAGGGGTGGACAAGCCGGACGGACATGTACCTCCTTGGCCCCTGATTCCCATAGTTTCTTTAGGGTATAATTCTTAAGCTGTGTTCCGCGGACTATGGAGTCCTCGCAGAGTACAATGCGGTTACCGGCAATGACGTCCTTAATCGGGATAAGCTTCATTTTTGCTACAAGATCCCTAATCTCCTGGGCAGGAGGCGTGTAACTCCTTCCGTATCCCGGAGTATATTTTACAAGCGGTCTTCTTTGGGGGATCCCGGATTCCATAGAATATCCGATGGCATGGCCGACACCGGAATCAGGAACCCCTGCAACAAGATCTGCTTCAACGTCATCTCTTTTAGCCAGAAACCTTCCGGAGCGTTCACGCACAAGCTCAACACTGATTCCTTCGTAGCTTGAAGCCGGGTATCCGGTGTAGATCCACAGGAACGCGCATATCTGGTTCTCTTTCTTTCCTTGAAGCTGTTCCTCCAATCCGTTTTTTCCAATACGGATAATTTCGCCAGGTTCCAGATATTTGGTGATTTGATAACCTAAATTCAGAAAAGAGCACGTTTCGGTGGCAATAACATAATCTCCGTCCATTTCTCCAACTACAAGCGGCATGCGGCCAAGACGGTCACGGGCTGCGTAAATACCATCTTCTTTCATTATAAGGATAGATGCAGAGCCCTTGATTCGATTATAAAGCCCAATGATACCATCAATCAGGGTCTCCCCCTGGTTAATAAGCTTGGCAAGCAACTCAACAGAATTAATACCTCCGGTCTGCATTTCGCCGAAAGTCGCTCCTTGTTCAAGAAGTTCGGCAGCCAGCTCGTTTGTATTCTCTACAAGACCAGTGAACACAATAGCAAAGGTTCCGAATTTTGATCCTATAATTAAAGGTTGGGCGTCTCTGTCACTAATCGCTCCGATACCCAGATTACCTTCCATTTCCTTATATTCCTCGAAGAATTTCGACTTGAACTGGGATTTACTGATATCATGAATGGAACGATAAAATTTATCTCCCAAAACAGCCATACCGCCATATTCTGTTCCCATGTGTGAATGATAGTCCGTCCCATAGAGTAAGCTGCTTGCGCAATTCTTCTTAGATACAATTCCGAAAATTCCACTCATAAATCCTCCTTAAACGATTAACCTGGATATAATACAATCTCTAAGCTATTTTCTCCACAATAAAACTGTCAGAAGATTTCTCCTTTCATAACTGCCGCGGTTCAGGAATTTTCTGTCATGTTGCCTGCAACTTGTGTGTTTACAAACTTCATGCCGGAAGCAATATAAAAAATGAGAAAACTTTTAGAAAATATATCCGGAAAAGTTGCCAAAATCAGTTTAATAAATGGTTGCAAAATGTTATCGAAGACCAAGACTCTAAATACACCGTCATACCGGTGAAAACCTATATCCTAAGTTGTTGAAATTACCTGATATGACTTGCGCAAGCGAATGCAGCGGCTTTAGCGGGCGGCGGGCGGTTTAGTTTGAAAGTATATCGAAAATTGTATTTATTACGTCTTTATCTCTATAAGGTTTATCAAGGTAGCCGTCCACGCTGTATTCTTTAAGGTTATTTTTTTGCTCCTCGCTCATAAAGCCGCTTGATACAACAACCTTGATGTTCGGCTGCATACTCCTGATTTCTCTTAAAACTTCATCTCCCTTTATCCCAGGCATGATCATGTCAAGTATTACGAGGTCTATGTTCCCCTGGTGTTCTGTAAATATTTCTATAGCCTCTTTACCATTGCTTGCTTCAATGACGTGAGCGCCTTCGTCCATAAGGATGCCTTTGACAAATTCCCTGATAATGTCCTCATCATCTACGATGAGCACTTTCCTTTTTTTTCTGATGTTTTCTTTAGCGATTTCTTCAACCGGGGCGTTTTTCCATGTTTCATCGACTGCTGCGGGAATATAAATGCTGAATTTTGTTCCATGATCAGGTTTGCTGTCAAGCTCTATAAATCCTCCGTGCTCACGGATCACTTTGCTGACTATATAAAGACCCATACCAAGATTTTTGCCGTTTTCTTTGGTAGTAAAATAAGGCTCAAATATTTTGGTTTTTATTCCTTCATCTATACCCCTACCGCTGTCTTCTATCTCTATCAATACAAGCCCTTTTTCACCTGCATGCTGCTTCCGCTCTGTTTTTACCCTAAGCAATCCAATGCCGTTCATTGCGTCTTTTGCATTTATACAAAGATTAAGAAACACATTCTGCAGTTCTGCCTCGTCCCCTTTTATTAGAGGAAGATACTCATAAAATGATTTTTCTATCTCAACATCCCTGAAACTTTCTTTCAGAAGGAACAGGACGTCCTCAAGCAGTGCATTGACGTCTATAATGCCGATTGCTTTTTTTTGTCTTCTTGCGAAATTCAAAAGATGCTGAGTCAGTTTTGAAGCCCTCTGTGCCGAATGCTCGATTGCTTCGGCATAACGGTAAAGCTTTTCCTCTTTCGGCAAAAAGTTTTTCATTAAAGACGCATACCCCAGCACACCGGTGAGAAGATTATTAAAATCGTGTGCTATCCCACCGGCAAGCAATCCTATGCTGCCCATTTTTTCCTTAAGAAGGTGCTCCTCGTTTTTGAACTTTTCCTCAGCGACATCGGTTAGCACTATGGCCTTCCAGCTTGCTATACCCTGTTTTTCCATAACAGGGAAACAATTCATCTTGAAGATTTTAAATGTATCACCAGATTTATATGTTACATTGCCATGATGAGCGTAGTCTTTTTTGTAAAAATCTTCGTCAATCCCGATAATCAGATGATCCAGTCTTTCGCCCATAAAGAGACTTTTCCTGTTTTCAAATTCTTCCCGCGCTCTTTTGTTTGCAAAACAAATTGAACCGCCTTTATCTACCAGGAACATTGCATTAGGGAATTCGTTTATTACCAATTCGAAAATAGCTTTATCATGAGTTTCTTCGTGGTGATTGTTAATATTCGAACTCAGAAGCAGCGCTTTATTGTAAATATTGCAAACTATTTCAATCTCTCTAAAAAGAGATTTGTCAAAATTTAATTGGGATTTTTTTCCAAGCACCAGAAAACCGATGATATTTAAATCATCCTTCAGCGGGTGTATATAAAGAGCGCTGTAACCGGATACGTTATATTGCATTAATGGCGACATTATACCGGTGTTAAGTGACCTGATGGTCTCTATATTCAGATTATCCGGGGAGTTGTCAAGACTGAAGAAGCCCTCTTTTACAGTGTTTTTTCCTACCTTTAAGATTTTACATGTTTCAAAAGGCGATTCTTCAACAAATATTTTTGGTATTTCTTTTATAAAACTGTCCTTGTTTTCAAGACAGTTTAAGATTCTCATAATGATTGAATAGTTATTAACTGACCTTTCGTATAGGTTCCATTGAATACCAAGGGACTCTAATTTTAGATCATCTTGTGTCATCTTATGCCAGGCGTAAAGTATCCATAATATTTTTCAGTTCTTTTGCTATAGTATCCTTTTCCTTCGTGAGAATGTAGCCCTCTGTGCCGGAAACGCTGTCAGGCGATACCGAAAATTCATCTGCCGCCCTTATCAGCTTTAGCAGAGATTCATACCGGGCCTCATTTGTATTTTCATGATGATATTGTATAACATGTGAAAATTCAAGAGGTAATTTCCATTTTAACGATATGGCATAGCCTGTTTCCTGATGGTCTATACCGAAGCGTTCTTTTTCCATCTGAATAATGGATTTTCCCTGAGTACCGGCCCCCTTTACAATTTCACTGTAATTATCAGTGCTCATATAGAAAACAATCTTCCCTATATCATGGAGCAGTGCTATTGTATAGACTTTAGCCGGGTCTTCGATGAGCGTTTTTTCTGAAAGTATTTTTGAGGCACAGGCAACATACATGGAGTGTTTCCATAGGGAAAGCAAGTCTCCTTCCTTGAGCTTCAACTGTTTCAATATGCTTTCCATAAACAGAAGACACGTGATAATACCCTTTACCTCCTCGTATCCAATGTTTATCATTGCCCGCTGGAGGCTGTATATTTCTATTCCCCTGCTGTAATATGCCGAATTGGCAATGCTGATAACCTTTGAAGAGATAGCCTGATCATACTTTATGATGTCACTTAAATCTGAAAAAGAGGAATTTCTATCACCGAGGACTGCAAAGACTTTGTCTATTATCGTACTAAGTGTAGGGATAACCTTTAGATCAACTGCCCTGCTTAGTAGGTCGCCTCTTATAGCATAGTTTTCCATAGGTCACTACATACCTTTTCGGACAAAATTAAAATAAATTAAGTTTTTATTATTTATTTTACAACTTAGCATCTATGTGTTTTGTAATCAACATAATTTTATTAGAAAAATTCTCTTTATTAGAAAATATCGAGTTTATACTTCTATTCTCTCAGTTTTTATCTGTAATGAGGGTGCGGTTCATTGATAACGGGTTGTAATTTAAATTGAATTGCTTATATTTTCACAATCTGTTATAAATTTAACCATATTTTCTATTGAGGATTGTGATTATGGATTCCGGATTATTTGATTATATATTGCCAAAGGAAATGATTGCCCAGCATCCTGCCGGCGAAAGATCGTCCTCAAATCTTCTTGTCTATAACAGGAATGAAGGGACAATGGAGCACTGTTCATTCAATGATATTATCCGGCATCTCCGTAAAGGGGATGTTCTTGTATTAAATGACAGCAGAGTATTTCCGGCGAAGCTTAAGGCAACGAAAGACAGTGGTGGCAGTATAGACATCATTCTTGTAGAAAGAATTGGGGAAAAAAAATGGCATTGCCTAGCCAAAGGGATGAAAAAGACAACAACAGAATTAATCATTTCTATTGGTAATATTAAAGCAAAATTGATACAGCATACTGATTTATGGATTATCGAATTTTTATGTTCAGACAACGACTTTGTTATCATACAACAGCACGGGCAGATGCCGCTTCCGCCCTATATAAAAAGAAAAGAAAAAAATAGCATTGATTTTGAGAGATATCAAACAGTCTATGCTGATATAAATGGTTCAATTGCAGCGCCGACTGCGGGTTTTCATTTTACGAATGAATTGCTCGAAAACATTGAAAATATAGGTGTAAATGTAGTAAAAATTACCCTTCACATCGGTATCGGAACGTTTTTATTAATAAAAAAACAATCTATAGAAGAACACAAAATGCATAGGGAATATTATCAGATTACCGGGGATGTGAAGGAATATATCAAGTGTGCGAAAAAAGAAGGGAGAAGAATAATAGCTTGCGGTACAAGTGTAGTGAGAACGCTGGAGACAGTATATGCAGCAAATGGGAGTACCCCGTTGAACGATTATACGGAACTTTTTATATATCCGGGATATAAATTCAAAATAGTGGATGCTTTGATAACAAATTTCCATCTGCCAAAATCGACACCGCTCTTACTTGCTTCAGCTTTTACCGGACGGGATGGTCTTTTGAAGTGTTATTCGGAGGCGATAGAACGAGATTATAGATTTTACAGTTATGGAGATTCGATGTTTATCGTATGAAAACCATAGAACTTTTAAAGGAAAATAACCATGCAAGACTTGGTGTTATCAAGACAAAACATGGAGACATAGAAACACCGGTATTTATGCCGGTAGGAACTCAGGGTACAGTTAAAGCTATTACCAACAAGGACCTGAAAGAAGCAGGGGTTAAGATGATACTTGCAAATGCATATCATCTATACTTAAGACCCGGCGATAGTCTTATAAAAGAGATGGGCGGTATCCAAAAATTTGCAGGATGGGATGGGCCTGTTCTCACGGACAGCGGCGGGTATCAGATATTCAGCCTGGGCGTATTACGTGAGATAAGGGAAGATGGTGTTTTATTCCAGTCGCATATTGACGGGTCAAAGCATTTCCTTTCTCCGGAAAAGGTTGTGGATATACAGGAAAATATCGGTGCGGATATATGTATGTGCTTGGATGAATGTGTGCCCTATCCTTCATCACATGAATATACAAGCACTTCTGTCGGATTAACCTCCCGATGGGCAAAGAGATGTCTGGATGCAAAAAAAGATGATGGACTTTTGCTTTTTGGAATTATTCAAGGTGGTTTTTATAAGGATCTGAGACTGCAGTCAGCCCGTGAACTTGTAGAAATGGGTTTTGACGGTTATGCCCTCGGCGGTTTAAGCGTCGGGGAACCAAAAAGCATTATGTGGGACATGGTAGATGCGGTTATTGAACTGCTGCCCCATGATAAACCAAGGTACCTTATGGGCCTTGGTTTTCCGGAAGATATTGTTGAAGGAGTAAAAAAGGGTATAGATATGTTTGATTGTGTTATTCCTACGAGACTTGCGAGGAACGGAAACCTTTTTACATGGAATGGGAGGATAAATATAAAAAATGCAAAATATGCACGGGATGAAAACCCTGTTGATGAGGAATGCAAATGTTATACCTGCAGGACATATTCAAGGGCATATCTAAGGCATCTTCTTGTGTCCCATGAATTGACAAGTTTCTATTTGAATACACTCCACAATATCTATTTTTATTCTGTATTTTTAAGAAAAATACGTGAGGCTATCAAAGAAGATTCCTTTGATAAGTTTTATGAAGAGTTTAAAATTAAATGGAAAGGAGGTGAATTGCAAGATGAATATAGCACATGCATTGGGTAACCAGGCAGGGGCCGGACAGGGAGGCGCATCACAGTGGATGGGTTTACTGTCTCTTGTACTTTTGTTTGTTGTCTTTTATTTTTTGTTAATCAGACCGCAACAGAAAAGGGCGAAACAGCAAAAGATGTTTATTGAAAACCTGAAAAAAGGCGATAAAGTTGTAACTTCAGGTGGTCTATATGGTACAATAACTGGCATTACAGACGACACTGTTACGCTGGAAATTGCCGACAAGATCAGAGTAAAAGTATTAAAAGGCGCAATCGCAAATATAGTGAAAGGAGAATAAAGTGGGAAGGTATGAAAATATTGTTGTGATAAGCCCGGATTGCACCAAGGAAGAGGAAGAAGAATTGCTCAAGAGGATACGGGCCAATCTGGAAAAATTCGGTAGCACAATACTTAGGATAGATGACTGGGCCGTAAGGAAACTCGCCTATCCGATTAAGAAGAAGGAAAAAGGCCATTATTTCTTCTTGCTCCTTGATGCAGATGAAGCAAATATGGCAAATATCAACAAGTTTTACAAGACGCTGGATACTGTTTTAAGACACATGCTGGTGCGTGTTGACGATAAAGAGAAGGGGCTGGAAAAACCGCCGGATCATGTTGTCTTTGACGAACTGGAAGGAGAATTTTCTTAAACAATATATTACTCAATTTGTATAGTATGTTTAGGACAAAGGTAAATCAAAATAACATAAAAGATGGAGGATATAGATGCCAAGACCAGTAAGACCAGCAAGAGGACAGGACGGGCAGAAAAAAAGGGTTTATATGCGGAAAAGAGTTTGCAAATTCTGTCAGGACCCTAATCTGCCAATCGACTACAAGAACCCAAAGCTTTTAAAGTATTTTATTTCAGAACGCGGGAAGGTGATGCCAAGGAGAATGACGGGAACATGCGCCAATCATCAGAGGAAATTGAAAGAGGCAATAAATATGGCAAGACATATTGCCTTCCTCCCTTTTACAACACTTGCGAAATAACGGGGGCACTGCATGAAGGTTATTCTTACGGAAGATTTAAGGGGTACAGGTAAAAAAGGTGAAACTGTAGACGTTAAGGAAGGGTATGGAAGGAATTATTTAATACCGGAAGGCCTTGCGTTGCCTGCAACTGAAAGCAATCAGAAAAGATTCGAGAACATCATAAAAAATCTCCATGACAAAAAAGGGAGAGTTCTAAAAGCTGCTGCAGATATTAAAGAAAAATTAGAAGAGATTTCACTTGTTATAAAGAAAAAAGCCGGTGCAGATGGAAAGCTTTTTGGCTCTGTAACTCACAAAGATGTGGCTGATGCAATAAAGGAGACTCTCGATGTTGAGATAAACAGAAAAAGTGTGAGAATAAATGAGCCAATCAAGTCAACGGGTGCACATACCCTGGAAATCCATTTAGAACAAAATATCACTGCCACTGTGAAGGTTGAAGTGGAAAAAAAGGATTAAATGGTAAGGACTTCAAAGGAGACTCAAGAAAAAAAATCCCGTCCTACAGGTCGTATCCCACCCCAAAACTTGGAGGCAGAAGAATCTCTTCTCGGGGGTATCCTTATAGACCCTGATGCTATAAACAAGGTAGTAGATATGGTCAGCACCGAGGATTTCTATAAAGATATCCACGGCAGAATATATGATATCATGGTCAGCCTCTATGAAAAAAACGAGCCGATAGATATTGTTACAGTTAGCAGTGCCGCCAGGGACAAAGGGACTATAGATAAAATGGGGGGCGTGACATACCTGAACACGCTGGTAGATCACATGCCCAGTGCGGCAAATATTGTGCAATATGCAAAAATGGTCAGAGAAAAAGGCCTTTTAAGAAACCTCATGAACGCCGCTACTGAGATTATTGAAAAAGGGTACGAATCAGACGCAGTAGAAGACTATATAGACAATGCAGAAAGAATGATCTTCCAGGTTTCTGAGAAAAAATTCAAACCTTCTTTTTTCCCTGTTAAAGATATTGTTATGGATAGTGTAAAAACTATTGAGAGGCTGTATGAGAAAAAACAGTCAGTAACCGGTGTACCTACAGGATTTTCCGAACTTGACAGGCTTACAAGCGGTCTACAGCCTTCCGACCTGATTGTTGTTGCGGGCAGACCAAGTATGGGAAAAACAGCCTTTGCTATGAATATTGCCCAGCATGTTGCTATGCTGAAGGAATTGGCCACACCGGTCGGTATTTTTTCAATGGAAATGTCAAAGGAGCAGCTTGTTACAAGACTATTAAGTTCAGAATCAGAAGTAGAGCACTCAAAATTGAGGACAGGAACTCTGTCCAGCGCAGAATGGCCCAAGCTTGCCTATGCTGCAGGAAAGCTCTCCGAAGCGCTTTTTTTTATCGATGACTCTCCATCTATGAGCGTCCTTGAACTGAGGGCCCGGGCAAGAAGATTGAAGAAAGAACATGGGCTTGGATTGCTTGTAGTTGACTATTTACAATTGATGAGAGGCGGGCGGACCGCCATAGAGAGGAGAGAGCAGGAGATATCTGAAATATCAAGATTTTTAAAATCCCTTGCAAAGGAATTATACATTCCTGTAATTGCAATTTCACAGTTAAACAGGATGGTTGAACAAAGAGAGGATAAAAGGCCACGGCTTTCCGATCTTCGGGAATCAGGCGCAATAGAACAGGATGCAGATGTAATCATATTTATTTATAGAGATGAAGTTTATAATAAAGACAAGGAAAACAATAAGGGTATTGCGGAGATAATCATTGGAAAACAGAGGAATGGCCCTACGGATACTATTGAGCTTGCCTTTCTGGACAAATATACAACCTTTAAAAACCTTTACAGAGAATGAACCTGCCTAATCTTCTATCAATATTTCGCCTTTTTGTTACGGTCTTTTTCATTATTGCAATTAATTACGACAGGTATGACATTGCACTGTTACTGTTTATGCTACAGGCATTCAGCGATGTGCTTGATGGATTCCTTGCACGGATCATGAAGGCAAAAACGTATCTTGGCGCTTTTCTCGACCCGATGGCTGATAAGGTGATGATTGTATCCTCCTACATTGTTCTTTCCATTCACAGTATTATACCATTTTGGGTTACGTCCGTTGTGCTTATTCGGGATTTAGTCATCTCGACAGGTTTTCTCATTCTTTATAAGCTTTCATATAAAGGAAAGCCCACCCCGATTATTTTAAGTAAGATTACAACCTTATCTCAGATGTGTACCGTTATTTATGTTCTATGGCCAGGTGACAAAACATATTCGAAACATTTTTTCTATGCCACAGCCGCCCTTTCCGTATTCTCCGGTTTTCAGTATGTTGCTGATGGAATAAGAATTTATCTAAAAAAAGAGCGCTAAGCATAAAATGATAGCCCTTGCTCTGTTTACAAATAAACCGTGTGATATCTGCATGTCAGATTCAATGGTTTTACTGGTAGATTTTATTATTGGTAATTATAAGGGTTATGTAAGTTCAGATAATCCATTACAACTCTAACTTGTAAATGTTTCAGTTCCCCCTGCCAAGTCACGTCCTTCCACAACCTAAAGCCGTGTTCTCCTGTCCCGGTAAGTTCTTTCCATCTTGATAAGGTTTTCGCCGAATTCGATAGTGTGTTTTTTCATCTCTACAGCAGCCAGATCGGCATCCCCGGACAAAACTGCCTCAACGACAGGATGGTGCATTCCCGCCGGGTGCATGAATGGTTCTCCGGGATTCACTGCCTGGACTACCCTCCTGGTTAAAGCCATCAGAGATCTCTCCAGGGCTTCAAAAAAACGGTTTCCACACATCTCGGCCAGAATATAATGAACGGTGGTTTTTGTGTCCAAGTCTTCAGTCAGGTTGCGAACAGGCAATTCCTCAGCCTTTAGTGCCTCATTGAGGCGCAACGCATAATCTTGATCTATTTTTAGTGCTGCCAGCCGGGCTATTTCAGGCTCCACAAGAAGCCTTGCATGAACCAGCTCCGGTATGGATATCTTTTCGGCACGAAACAAATCGACGAAAGCATTGCTGAGATGTTCAAAAGTTAAATCCGTGACAAATGCACCTCCTGTAACACCCTGACGGGTGATCAGGAATCCTGTGTTCTCGAGCACCCGCAAGGCTTCCCGAACGGCAACCCGGCTCACCTTGAATTGTTCTGCCAACTCACGCTCAGACGGTAGTTTGTCTCCGGACTTGAAGTAGCCAACAAGGATAGAACGCTTCATCTGTTCAGTAACTTCTTCAGATACCCGCAATTGCTTGATTGGTTTGAATGTTGGCATTATCAGCAAAACCCTGTTTTTTATAATATAGCGAATATTGCAAGATTTGCAAGATATTTTTAATATATTAAAATAATTACTTGACATAAATAATATATCATTTAAAATATTATACCACGATGAATTAAAGTTTAACTTTCATATATGAATAATAATGTATGGAATCGTTTAAAATGAATAAATATTTTGGAGGCAATACATGAATCTGGCTGTTAATCTGGAGAGGTCGGCTTTTTTCTTTCCTGATCGTCTGGCTATCCGCCAAGCCGACTTAAAGCTTACATATGCTCAGTTGAATGATCAATCAAACCGCATAGCAACAGGGCTCATTAAAATAGGAATTAAGCCGGGAGAGCCTGTCGGTTTATGTGCTCCGAACTCTGCTGATTGGGTTGCCTTTTATTTTGGTGTCCTCAAGGCAGGGGCAATGGCCGTCACGCTTTCCAGTTTACTTACCGGGACTGAACTGTCAAACCTTGTAAACCACGCAAAGCCCCGTGTTATTTTCACTACTGATGCCAAACTGCAGGAACTGGAACTGTTGAAAGACCCCGGCGGGCTTGAAAAATTGGTCTGTGATAGTGGAGATCTGAGCATTCATCGCCTAATGGAGATGGGCTCAGGATCGTTTGATGCTCTTGACAGAGACCGCCTTGATACCGCGGCTATCCTTTACACAGGAGGCACAACAGGTATACCAAAGGGGGTTATGCTGACACATGAAGGCATCAATTTTTCCAGTTACAGTATAGCCTACTACGAACGGTCCACCGAAAAAGATATTGCCCTGTGCTTTCTGCCGTTCAATCATGTTTTTGGACAAATACACATAATGAATTCAACGATTATGAGCTCGGGCTGCCTCGAACTTTTACCTGCCTTTGATATGGATAGGGTCTTGGAGGTATTGGAAGCAGGTGAAATAACTAAGTTTTTTGCTGTACCTACGGTCTATATACGCCTCCTGGGACTTTCTGACTTAAAGAAAACATTGGGGCCCCTACGTTATTGTTTTTCAGCGGCAGCTTCTATGGCAATGGAAATAGTTAAACAATGGAAAGAACGAACAGGGATCACAATTGCAGAATCGTATGGGATGACGGAAGCTATGCCCATTACCTTTAACCATTATTACCCTGAAAGGCATGTTGTCGGATCTGTAGGACAAACGGTTCATGGAGTGGAAGTCCAGATCCGTGATAAATCGGGGAACCCGCTTGAACAAGGACAGGAGGGTGAGATCTGTGTCCGGGGTCCTAATGTTATGAAAGCATACCTTGATAATCCCGAAGGAACCGGCGCTGCATTCTGGGATGGTGGCTGGGTCCGCTCCGGAGACATTGGTATTTTTGACCCCAACGGCTATCTCTCCATTGTTGACCGGCTCAAAGATCTTATAATTACGGGCGGCGAAAATGTCTATCCCCGCGAGGTAGAAGAGGCGCTCTATTCATTTTCTGATGTTGAAGAATGTGCCGTCATTGGACTTCCCGACAAAGAATGGGGTGAACGTGTTGTGGCATTTATAGTTCCAAAATCAGGAAAAACTATTTTAAACGATGAATTGAAGGCTTTCCTTAAAGCTCGCCTGTCGTCTTTCAAGGTCCCTAAGGAGTATGTAATTACAAGTGAACTCCCTAAAAGCCCTGCAGGCAAAATATTGAAGCGTGAAATAAAAAAGAACTTTATCAACGGTTAGTTTTTAATATTCTTGTAACAGGAGGCTCCACATGAATCTGGCTGTTAATCTGGAAAGGTCGGCATTTTTCTTCCCCGATCGCCCTGCTATCTCGGAAGATGGTTTGGAAATGAGCTATGCCCGCCTTAATGAACAGGCCAACCGCGTAGCCACGGCACTTATTAAAATGGGTATAAAACCCGGAGACCATCTGGGATTATGTGCTCCTAACTCGTCAGACTGGCTCATTTTCTATTTCGGCGCGCTGAAAGCCGGCGCCGTTGTGATTACCCTTTCCAGTCTTCTTTCTCAGGATGAATTTTGCCTGCTGGTTAATCATGCAAAATTGAAATTTCTTTTCACATCAGAATCAAGGCTCGGCAGTCTTGCGGAACTCCGGGGAAAGGGAGGGATTCAAAAAGTTATATGCCCGAAGGGAGATCTTACATTTCAACAGTTGCTTGATCAAGGAATATCCTCCTTCAAGGCATTGGACTGTAATCGTATTGACACGGCGGCAATCCTTTACACGGGAGGAACCACCGGCATACCGAAAGGGGTCATGCTAACTCATGAGAATATCAACGTATCGGCCCATAATGTAGCCTTTAGCGAAAGATCCACGGAAAAAGACCGTGCTCTGTGTTTTCTTCCCTTCAACCATGTTTTTGGCCAGGCACATATTATGAACGCCACGATCTTGAGCGCCGGTTGTCTTGAACTGCTTCCGGGCTTTGATATGGAACGGGTTATTGGGCTTATAGAGGCTGGTCTTGTTACAAAATTATTTTCCGTACCAACTGTTTATGCACGCCTCCTTACCCTCGAAGGGCTTGAAGAAATGATGCATAATGTACGTTATTGTTTTTCTGCAGCAGCCAGCCTGCCTGTAGAGATTGTGCGTCAATGGAAGGAACGTACCGGCCTTAACATCTGTGAAGGTTACGGCCTTACCGAGTCTGCCTCTGCTGTTACTTATAATCACTATTACCGGCATGTTGTAGGATCCATAGGGGGGACGGTTCCCGGCGTAGAAGTCCAGATAAGGGATGTATCGGGGAACAGACTTGAACAGGGACAGCAGGGCGAGATATGTATTCTGGGTCACAATATCATGAAGGGTTATTTCGAGAATCCGGAGGCAACCGATGAAGCCTTTTGGAGCGATGGCTGGTTCAGGTCAGGAGACATCGGCTATTTTGATAATGAAGATTATCTTTATATCGTTGACAGGCTGAAAGATCTTATTATTACAGGCGGCGAAAACGTCTATCCCCGTGAGGTTGAAGAGGTTATATACACCAGACCGGAGATCGAGGAGTGTGCAGTTATAGGTCTTCCCGATAAAGAATGGGGTGAGAAGGTCGCAGTATTTATATTACCGAAGCAGGGGCAGGTAATCACTTCGGAAACACTGAAATCTTACTTGAAATCTCGCCTTTCTTCATTTAAGGTTCCTAAAGAGTATATTACCGTTAGTGAAATGCCTAAGAGTCCTGCAGGTAAAATTCTCAAACGCGAATTGAAAAAAAGATTTATAGACGGCAATGGGTAGTTTATTGTAAATAAAATCAAGACAGAGTAAAATGTAGTAACACAAAAAAAGGAGGATGTATTATGAAAAAGAGATTTGTTGTTACATTGCTGGTTTTTTTAATGGTATTTTTGTTTTTCCTGACTTCAATTCCTGCCCAGGCACAGGAGAAGACTATGAAGCTCAGGCTTTCAACTATGTGGCCGCCACAGCACCCCCATTCAGTATTGTTCAACCAGTGGGGTAAAGATGTTGAGAAGGCAACACAGGGAAGGGTAACGGTAACTTTATTTGCAGCCAGTACACTTTCACCGCCTATGCAGGTCTATGACAACACTGTAAAAGGTATTGTTGATGTCGGCACAAACTTATTGGCATACTCACCCGGCAGGCTTCCGCTTTCCGAGGTTTTACAGCAGCCGCTTGGATACAGGAACGGATTGCAGGCAAGCAAGCTGGCAAATGCATATTATAAGAAATTCAAACCGAAAGAATTCGATGACGTAAAGGTTATGTTTCTCCACGGCGCGGCACCGGGTTTTATTTTTACAAAAAATCCTGTCAAATCAACTGCTGATATAAAAGGTCTTAGAATAAAAGCCAATGCAGAGAATGCGGATATAGTAAAAAATCTCGGTGCTTCCCCTGTAACCATGCCGGTTACCGAAACTTACGACAGCCTTGCAAGGGGTGTTGTGGACGGAACTCTTTTCCCGCTTGAAGCATTGCGGGGATTCAAGATCGGCGAGGTTGTCAAGACGGTGATTGAGAACTATGGTATGTCCTATATGACATCCATGTATTGTATCATGAACAAGGGTAAATGGAATGCGATATCCCCCGCTGATCAAAAGGCAATAGAAAAAATCAATGACGAATACGGCGAAAAATTCGGTAAGCAGTGGGTTGCATTGGATAAAGCTGCTGAAGAATTTGCCAAATCGAAGGGCGTAACTTTTGTGACTGTTTCTAAAGCTGAAGAGGCGGCAACTGCTCAAAAGATGCAGCCGATTTTAGCAGACTATGTTAAAATGACAAAATCAAAAGGTCTTCCGGGCGACGAAGCATTGAAGTTCTGCCAGGACTTTTTAAAGAACAATCCGTAAGATTATTATTGCAAAGAGGGCTGTATAATACAGCCCTCTTTGCAATTAAATGATGATAAAACTGAAAACGCAGACCCAGATCTAGTTTTTTATATATGGAGGCTAAAGATGAAACGCTTTATGGCGGGTGTTGCCAATATTGATAAATTGTTGTACATCATTGGCGGCAGTGTATTGGCCTGTATGATTTTGTTAACCTTTTGTGATGTTATTTTAAGAAACTTCGGTCATCCTATTACCGGTTCTATGGAATTCATACAATACGGGGGGTGCATTGTATTCGGATTCTCTATTCCTTATGGTACGATGCTCGGATGTCAGGTGATTGTGGATATAATAACGGAAAAGATGAGTCCGAAAAAAAGACAGGTTGTAGAAGTAATTACGAGATGCATCGGTATTTTAATATTCTTATTTGTTGCCTACAATTTTTATGTTTATGGGATGGATGTGAGAAAAACAGGTGAACGTACGGCGAGTTTTAAGATACCTTACTATCCCTTCAGTTTTGCTCTTTCATTCACTTTTCTGATGCAGAGTTTTACGATATTTTGTGATCTGATAAAAAAATTGAAAGGAGCAAATAATGAGTGATGTAGCCGTTGGAACGTACGGAATAATACTGCTGCTGTTTCTTTTTTTAACCGGGCTTGAAATGGCTTATTGCATGATACTGGTCGGATTCCTCGGATTTACGTTTCTTATGTCCTTTCCAGCGGCATCCAATCTTGTTATTAAGGACTTCTTCGATAATTTTACAACATATAGCTACACGGTAATCCCCCTCTTTATGGTTATGGGGGAGTTTGCCTCAAATTCAAATATCGCAAAGAGACTCTATCTTGGGGCGCACAGATGGTTCGGTCACATACCGGGCGGACTTGCCATGACAACCGTAGTAGGCGCTACAGCCTTTAAAGCCATGTGCGGATCAAGCCTTGCCACAGTTGGAACCTTTTCAAACCTCGCGCTGCCCGAGATGGACCGCTATGGATATAAAAAGGAACTTTCCTGCGGTACGATTGCATCCGTCAGCACCCTGGGCATGATTCTGCCCCCCTGCACAGTGCTTATTATATATGGACTTCAGGTTGAGCAATCCATAGGCAGACTTTTCCTTGCAGGGATAATGCCGTCGCTGATGATAGCGGCTTTTTTTATGGCAGTTATAGCCGGATGGGTAAGCATAAATCCTGTAATAGCTCCCAGGGCGGAAAAGGCCACATGGAAAGAGAGGTTCCTTGTAATACCGGATGCATTGATTGTCGGCATTATTTTCGGCATTGTAATCGGTGGTATGATCACCGGTTTTTTCAGCCCCACAGAATCAGGCACAATAGGTACAGTGGCAATATTTCTTCTTGCCCTTATACGGAAAGAAGTCAATCCAGGTATGATTATCAGATCTTTTAAGGGAGCCTTGAAAACCTCCATTATGACTCTCATGCTTATTGCCGGATCTGCTGTTTTCGGCCATTTCCTTGCAATAACGGAAATCCCGATGATTACGGCAAAGTGGGCTGCGGGACTGCCTATACCGGGCGCCCTTGTCATGATCTTAGTAGTTGTTATCTATCTTGTAGGTGGTTCAATCATGGATGACCTGGCATTTATGGTGCTTGCCACGCCGATCTTTTTCCCGACAGCTGTCGAGCTTGGTTACGATCCTATATGGTTCGGCATCCTCATTTGCGTTACGCTTATGATAGGCGGTCTTATTCCGCCTGTAGCGATTTATGTGTTTATATTAGGAAATATAACCGGAGTTCCTTTCAAAACGATTTATAAGGGGGTCGTTCCTTTTCTTATAGCCCTTGTAGTTGCCTTACTGATTCTCTTTGTTTTTCCGCAGATTGCGCTATGGCTGCCTAATTTAATGATGGGTAAAGCATAATCAGTATAATAAACACTTTTTATAAAGTATTGTGATCAGGTTAAAAAAGTGAGCCTGCCAATGAAATTCAGCAGGCTCACTTTTTTACACAAAGAGTATTATGAATCTAATGAATAACAGACCAACAAACAATGAAACGGTTATTTACCGTGCCAAATGTCACTGGGCTATACTCCTTGGGCCTGTGCTTGTCATTATCATAGGAGGACTGGCGCTTAAGTCTCAGGGGTATCATGCAACGGTTCTTATTGTCTTCGGTCTTGTTTGGGGAATATTTTCATATATAAGGTTAAGGAGAACAGAAATAGGATTAACCCGAAATAAAGTTTTAATCAGTGCGGGGGTTCCAACGAATAAGTCTTATGATATCCTGCTTACTGAAATTATGTTTATTGATTATTATCAGCCTTCCCTGGGCTCAATGTTAAACTTTGGCAAGATTATTATTGTTTATAACGGAAAGAAAAAATGTGCTTTACGGTTTGTTTCCTGCCCGGCGGAATTTGTAAAAGAAGTTCAGAAGCAGATAAGCGTGCTTAGCCCGTCTTCGACAGCAGAATTGTAAAAATCATGCGAAACAAACCGCCTCGCGTCAAGCCACGGGTTATCAAGGGCAAAACAAGAACATAAATCTTTCACAATGCAAGTTTTTGAGGTATGAATCCGTGTGGTAATCAGTGAGGTAAGCCCTTGCTCAAGTTTTTTTGGAGTGGATATTGAATATGAACAATATACTGTCTGCTAAATGCCCTTTTCCTTTATTGATAGAAAAAGCTTGAGGTCTTTACATAACTCTTGGATAATTTATGAATCAAAAAAGGCCATCGATTAAGACGGCCTGAGTATCTGAAAAATATGGTGGAGCTGAAGGGGATTGAACCCTCGACACCTTGACTGCCAGTCAAGTACTCTCCCATCTGAGCTACAGCCCCACTGACTTATCTTTATAACAGCAAGTCCATAAATTGTCAATCAGTTTCGTTTTCTGTTTCTCTCAGAAGAAGCTTTTTTATTTTTCCTGATGCTGTTTTTGGTAATTTATCCACGAATTCTATATATTTCGGAATTTTATATTTTGCAAGCTTATGCTTTAACAATTGCTGAATTTCTTCGGTTGTTATGGAATACCCGCTTCTGACCACAATAAACGCTTTACCTACCTCTCCCCATTTTTCATCGGGCACACTTACAACCGCCGTGTCAATAATGGCCTGATGGCTAAGCAGAGCCTTTTCTATCCCGGCAGGATAAACATTTTCACCACCGCTGATGAACATATCCTTCTTTCTGTCAACAATATAAACATATCCATCTTCGTCTATCCTTGCAAGATCGCCTGTGTAAAACCAGCCATCCTTTATTACTTCATCAGTCAAATCATCCCTGTTCCAGTATCCGTTCATTACTATAGGACCTTTTACAACTACTTCTCCTATCTCTCCTGTCTTAACAGGCACACCTTTTTCATCAACGATATTTACCTCGCTATGCATTACCGGCTGTCCGACAGAGCCCATCTTCTCAATAGCATTTTCCATGGGCAACCAGAAAAGAGTGGATGCTTCCGTCAGTCCATAAACCTGTGACAGCGTGAGACCCTTCTCGGCATAAGCCCTTAAGAGTGCTACCGGGACCCTCTCTCCGCCGGTAAAACAGCATTTCAGAGAACTCAGGTCGTAATCTTCTACTCTGCATTCATTAAGAATAAAACTATACACAGTTGCAGGCAATTCCAGCACCGTAACCCTGTATTTCTCTACTGTTTTTAGAATATCCACAGGTGTAAATCTTTTTTGAATGACTATAGTACCGCCTCTATAAATAACGGGCGCCATCTCAACGATGAGTCCCCCTGAGTGAAACAGAGGTCTTGCAACAATGCCGATATCTGATTTTGTCATGTCATAATATATGTTGGCATTGAGGACATTGAAAAATGTCTTTCTGTGTGAAAGCACTGCCCCTTTAGGCAGACCTGTGGTGCCGGAGGTATACATGAGAATATGGGGATCGTCGTCTCCTGCAGACCACGATAGATCTGGCCTGGTTTCAGGGAAGCGTTCAATATAATTTGTATAATCTATTGCCCATGGAGGTGTTTCTTGTCCTTTTACACCTTCGCCTGCCATACAGGCTGCATGAATATTTACAGGCAGTATCTTCCTCAGTTTTTCCGCGTTTTCCATAAACTCATAATCAAAAATAATAAAATCCGTGCCGCTGTCCCGTATGATAAATTCAAGCTCGGGTAGTGCAAGACGCCAGTTAAGTGGCACAAGAATGCCGCCGATCCGGGATACTGCAAAAAAAATCTCAATGAACTGTCTGCTATTTCGGAGCAACAGCGCAACCCGGTCACCCTTTTTTATGCCAAGATGAAGATAGCAATGCGATAGTCTGTTGATATTTATATTTATTTCGCGGTAGCTGTATGGTTTGCCTTCAGAAATTATTGCAACTTTCTCCGGCTGGATCATTGCCCATTTCGTTATCCAATCTGCCACGTTAATTAAATTAGTCCTTTCGTCTTTCATAATCCCTTGCCTTATATTGTATACATTATATTAAGTCATGTCAGTAAATTCTTTATGAAAATTAATTATTTTCAATTACCGATGCTCTTACCTGTCCCGGCAAGCTGGTTACTCCTTCCGCAGACATAAAGCCAAGACCGGTATGTGCAGGTGCCAGGTTGTAATCTTTCGCACATATCGTGTGAGTTGTACAAACACCGCCCACCTATATTTGTTAACCTGCTACAACATTTAAATTAAGTATGTCGCGTATATCGTTCAGGATAAAAGTTGCCCCGATTTTTACAAATTCTTCTCTTTGAGTCCTGCCTGTAAGCACCCCTGCAGTCATCATGCCTGCACCTATACCGGTCATTATATCTGTCGGGTGGTCTCCCACCATCATTGATTCGCCAGGGAGCACGTCAAGCGTGCGCAACGCTTCAAATGCATGAATCGGATCAGGCTTGACATATCTTGTATTTTCCCTGGCTACAACTGCATCGATATAATTATCCATATCGGTAAAAACACTCTTTATCACATCAATGCAGTTTCTTGTAATAATTCCTGTCTTTATTCCTTTGATCTTAAGATCTTTGAAAACGTCTCTTGTATATGGATAAACATCTTTATCCATTGCCGCTTCAAGTTCAAGAGACCTGAGCCGGTCAAAAGCCTCTTTTTGAAATTCGCCGGCTGCTGATGTTCCGTTAAGCCTCTTCCCGATCTTGCAGATCATCTCTATGATATAATCGTCTTCCATCTCTTTTATTATTTTTTCTGTTGCATATCTTTTTGCAATGTCCGTAATTTCTTTCCTTAAATGGGTAAAATCCAGGTTTAATGGTGTCAGTGTACCATCAAAATCAAAAATTATTGCTTTAATCATTATAAGTCTTTTAAACAGTCTAACGCCCTTGCAACACCTGAACCCATCCGGAATTTATATCCCAGATCCCTTAATGTAAATTCGAGGGCAGAGATTGCAGTTATTACATCGTATTTATCGGCATAACCGAGGGTTGCAATTCTGAATGCCTTACCTTTTAGCTGGCCCTGTCCGCCTGCCCCGGTAACTCCATACTTTTTCCAGAGTGTCTTATAAATTGCCTGACCGTCAATCCCTTCAGGCGCACAAATAGCAGTTACAGCAGGACTCGGGTTTTTTGCAAACACTTTTAGGCCCATTGCCCCTGCCGCTTCACGGGTTGCCTGTGCAAGACTGTCAATCCGCCTGTAAACATTTTCGAGCCCTTCTTCTCTTATAATCCGCAAAGATTCCCTTAGACCTATAATAAGTGAAATAGCAGGGGTAAAATTTGTCTGATTTCTCTGTAAATTTGTAAGTTCTTTTATCCAGTTAAAATAAAACTTTGGAATTTTTGATGTCTTGTTGAATTCCCAAGCCTTATCGCTTACCCCCGCAAAAGCAAGTCCCGGTGGGAGCATCAGGGCCTTTTGAGAGCCGCCGATGAGTATATCAATATTCCAGGCATCCATAGGTAGTTCAAATATGCCGACCCCTGTGATGCCGTCAACCACCATCAGGGTGTCAGGGTAATCTTTTACTATAGCAGCAACCTCTTTAACAGGGAATTTTGCACCCGTTGACGTCTCGGTGGCCTGCATATACACAGCCTTTATGTCAGCGTTGTCTTCCAGTGTTTTTTTAATATCGGCAGGATCAAGGATATCCCCCCAGGGAATGTCTATGTTTATTGTTTTAATCCCGTAGGCATTGCATATATTGGTCCATCTTTCCCCGAATTTCCCGCTTCGTATGCATAAAGCCTTGTCTCCCGGGGAGAGCATGTTTGTTACAGCACCTTCCATCGCGCCTGTCCCTGATGATGTAAATATCAAGACCTCATTCTTTGTTCCAAATAAATATTTAAGGCCTTCCCTAACATCTTCCACCACTGTTTCGAAAAGCGGATTTCTGTGGTGAATCATCGGTTCAGCCATTCTCAAAAGCACTTCCGGCGGTATTGCAGTCGGTCCGGGTGCGAGCAGATATCTTTTTTGCACTATTCCCTCCTCAATCTAATAGGTTATGTTGAAATGCCTAAAATAATTATTATTTTTACCAAAAACTCGTTAAAAACACAAGCAAAATGCGGTCTCCCATGCCTTATATTATAGCGATATTTATAGTACAGAGGTGATTTGGAGAACCGGCCTGCGGTAAGTCAATTAAGGTTCACAAAATGTTTTTATTGTGTTATATTCTCTATATGGACAGAATATATTTCGACCATGCATCAACAACACCCGTGGACAGGCAGGTTCTTGATGCAATGTTTCCTTACTTCATCAAGCAGTTTGGAAACCCTTCATCAATCCTTATCGAGGAAGGCAGAGCTCCAAATGAGGCTGTAGATGAGGCCCGTGAAAAGTTGGCAAAACTTGTGAATGCAGACAGCGAAGAGATTATTTTTACAGGTTCAGCTACCGAATCTAATAACTTAGCCATAAAAGGATTAGCACTTGCCAACAGGGAGAAGGGGAATAGGATCCTCTTTTCAGATATTGAGCATTTTTCTGTTATGAATCAGGCAGATTTTTTAAGAATGCTTGGATTTGAAGTTGATTTTATAAAGGTAGACAATTACGGTATAGTTGACCTTGAGGATTTAAGAAACAAGGTAACCGAAAATACAATACTTGTATCAGTCATGCATGCCAACCTGGAAATAGGGACTATCGAACCTATTAAAGAAATTGCCTTATTTTTGAAAGAACAGGGCGTACTGTTTCACTCCGATGGTACAGGTACCTGTGGCAGAATACCTGTTGATGTAAAAGATCTGGGCGTTGATACATTGACTATATCTCCCCATCAGTTTTACGGCCCTAAGGGGGTCGCAGCCCTGTATTTGAAGAGAGGTACAAAACTTAAATCTCTCGTGCAGGGTGGGCTTCAGGAAATGGGCTATAGGGCTGGTACGGAAAATGTACCGGGCATTGTCGGTTCCGGTGAGGCTGCCCGCATTGCCATGGAAGAAACGGATGAAAGGGTGGAAAGGTTAGAGAAGTTATCAAGAAAATTGTGGGATGGGCTTTCATCATCCATAGAATATATACATTTCACAGGTCATCCGACTATTAGACTGCCCGGTCATGTGAGTTTCTGGATTGAATTTGTTGAAGGGGAATCCTTACTGTTATGGCTCAATCTGAATGGAATTGCTTCAGCAAGCGGAAGTGCCTGTGCTTCAAACATGATGGCAGCCGACGAAACAGGATTAAAGGCCTCCCACGTGCTCACCGCAGTGGGTGTACCGCCGGATATATGCAGTGGTTCTATTTCTTTTTCTCTTGGAAAGGACAACACAATGGAAGAAGTGGAGTATGTCCTTTCTATCGTGCCCGGCATAGTAAAGCAGCTGATGGAAATGTCGCCTCTTTATGAGAAAGCCGGGAAGTCAGGAAGATAAGCATTAGAAAGGAGGTATAAAATGGCAAAAGGACCATACAGCGACAAAGTAATGGATCATTTTATGAACCCGAGAAATATGGGCGAGATAGAGGAGGCTGATGGCGTCGGAGAGGTAGGGAATCCTGCCTGTGGTGATGTTATGAAGCTCTATTTGAAGATCGAGGGCGACAAAATAGTAGATGCTAAATTCAAGACCTTCGGGTGCGGTGCGGCAATTGCATCGAGCAGTATGACAACAGAACTTATAAAAGGCAAAACAATAGATGAAGCGCTCAGCATATCAAATGAAGCTGTCGCAGAAGCACTGGGAGGCTTACCGCCGGCAAAGCAACATTGTTCGGTCCTTGCCGAAGAAGCTTTAAAAGTTGCCCTTGAGGATTACAAGAAGAAAAAGGGGCAGGTTTAAAAGATTGAGCATGTATTATCCGATTCCCTTGCTGCTAAAACATTAAGGATAACAAACCAGTTTCAGGCAGGATTTAACGATTTAAAATCATGGAGATAATATAAATGAAATCCGTTAATTTTATATCAAAAATATGCATTTACTTGCTGCTTGCCGTGCTTGCCGGGAGTCCTCTTTACGGGAAAGACGATAAAATTAAGCCTAAGGAGCCGGGTGTTTATATTAAAACCAACAAATCCTTAATCAGGCTTTTACCGAATATGGTTTTTGATGAACAGAGGATTCTTTTCATTGAAAGCAATAACCCCGGACACTTTTTTCTGAAGGACATTGAATATTTTATTGTGTCTGGTAAATACAACATGGATGTCCTTACTCTCAATCCCTTGCTATTTATAAATGTCTCTCCCTTAGGCAAGCCGCGTTTCATTTTCGGAAAAGACACCGAGATTGACGTTAAAAGCAAAGGCGGTAATTTATATCTTGTAAAGCCTAAAACATTAATGGGGAGGGGCTATTATTGTCTATGGATCGAAGATACAGTATGGGATTTTGTTATTGAGTAATGATTAAATAATTATACGGCTGCTGTTATTTTAATGGAGGCGGCATCCGGATTTGAACCGGAGAATAACGGTTTTGCAGACCGTCGCCTTACCACTTGGCTATGCCGCCATTTAACTTCAGTAATTAGTTAATATAGTGAATAATAGTTTAAATGCTTTCGGGAATTTGCTGACGACTATTCACTAACGACCATCAACAGTATTTTATGGAGCGGGCAATGTTTTCACCCGCGACATTTTTGTTTTATGGAGCGGGAAACGGGATTTGAACCCGCGACTTCAACCTTGGCAAGGTTGCACTCTACCGCTGAGTTATTCCCGCGTTTGTTTTATATAATATAAACCTTCCCGTATGTCAATAGCAAAGGATGTAAGTAAAGGGATTTTCCTTGAGTCTGCCCTTTTTCACAGTAAATTTCATATGGATAAGCCATATCCCTTAGCAAAAACATAAATGATCTAAGCTTTCTTCTTCAATAATTTAAAATAGAATGCTATTTCTTAAAATATTTTAATATTTTTCTTGACAAATATTATTGCCATTGTTATAAATTAAAATAGTTTAATAAAAGGAGGTGAAGTGATCATTAGAAATAGCTTTATTAACATCAAATTTAATATCGCATTTAAATCAAAAAAGGAGGTAGGAATGAAGAAGATTTTAGTTATTATGCTTGCATTGTTTCTTGCAGTACCTGCTATCAGTTATGCAGGGAGCGTAACAAGCAGGTGGGATGTAACCATAGGTGGTTACTTAATGTTTGAGACAGGCTACAACACACAGGGTATAGGCTCATCTACACACAATGCAGTGAGATCCGGTTACCTCGGGAGTCAGAACCAGTTTGATGAAACCGGCAATTTTTTCATGAGCGCCGGCCAGACAGAGCTTAACTTCCTCATCAAAGGTCCTGATGCATGGGGCGCAAAGACAATGGCCTTTTTATCCGGTGATTTTACAGGACAGTGGTCAGGCACCAACCATGGTACATTTGATATGAAGTTTGCATTTATAAAAATGAATTGGCCGACCTCAAGCCTTACAATAGGTCAGGTCCCCGCAGTTACCGCTAACCTTCCGACCTGGTCAGGCAACGTGTTGAACTTCTCCTCAACAACACCCTTTAACAAGGGAACACCCAACACCCAGCAGATAATGTTCAAGCAGAATTTCGCCAAGAATTGGTTTTTTGACATTGGCGTTCAGACTGCAGGAATGAACGGTGCAGGCGTAGGTGGAACACAGAACAACAACTGGAGTAACAGCGGGATGCCGCAGCTTGCTGGTGATATAGGATGGAACACGGACTCATGCGGAAAAGTAGGTCCCTGGAATATGCTCTTCAGCCTCGGTGGTTTTGTTGGACAATCCAAAGAGCAGTATATATCCCAGGTTGCCGCTGCAGGCGCTCCTCAGAAATGGAACAGCAAAAATGTAACTGCCTGGTTGGTAGAATTTAAGAGCACAATCCCCATAATCCCCATGAAGAAAGAAAACAAGGCAGGCGCTTTCCTTGCTTCTTTTAATGCCTTCACCTCCCAGAACGCGGATAGCCAGCTTAATTTCGTGCCTGCTACCGGCGCACTTGCCTATACTTATGGTAACGCGAGAAACCCATCAGACGCTACCGCACCGGTTATATCAGGCGGCTTGGCACATCTGCAGTATTATCTTACCAATCAGGTCTTTGTAAACGGCTTCTACGGTTATTATCGTCAGAATTGGAGCAATGCCCAGGGTGGTCAGCTTGCCGGTACAAACGGAAGGATGATGAACAACCAGCAGATTATTGCCAACATTATGTACGATGTTAACCCGGCTATAAGGATGGGTTTCGAGTATACCAACACTTACACACGCTATGCAGGCTTACAGGAGATCACTGCTGGAACCGGTCAGTATTATGATTCAAAGGGCACTAACCACAGCTTCAGAATTGGCGCTATCTATTTCTTCTAAGAAGAAAAAGAAAGAGTATTTAAAAATAGGGGAGCATATGCTCCCCTATTTTTTATTTAATAATATTGTTTTATTTGAATTTGCCGCTTTAAGTTTGCGTGTCTGATTAAGCATATTAACGATAGTTTTTTCTCAAAACATTCGATCAACCCCGATATGTATTTACATGCAAAGATCTTTGAAAACCTCCGGAAACACACTTATTCAGATGAAGCTCTGTATTCATGTTGCTCTGCCCTCTCAAGTTCCCCTGCCTTGCTATGAAGCGGGGGAGATGAGAAAAAAAGGAGGGTAATAGAGATGGGGATAAGGGAATAGAATCATGTGACAATAAAACAACAGGGCTTCTCAATTGAGAAGCCCTGTTGTTTTCTGCATGTAATTTTTAGAAAAGGCTATTTATACAATTGCCTTCAGTTTTTCCTTCAGGTTCTTCGTAAATTCCTTTTCCGTATCCTTTGCCTTTGCCCTCATGATCCTGTCGCCGAACATTGCAAGTTTTCCTACAATGCTTACATCTGAGACGTATTTGACTTCAACTGTGCCCGGGGATACTTCTTTCAAATCTACAGTAGTCTTATTCTTGAAATGACCAAGTTTGGTCATATCTTCGCCTTCACCCTCAATCTCAATATGAGTCGGTTTTTCAATTTTTGTCATTCTGTTTACGAATTTCAGTCTTGCCGTAATGATGCCGACCTTCTGTTTTACAATGCATTCATATGAATTATCGTCAATAATCTTCACGGACTCTGTTCCCGGTATACATGTCATGATGCTTTCCGGCTTAAGCATGAAATCAAAGAGCTTATCAATGGGCGCGTCAACTGCAAAACTACCTTCTATGATCATAAAAACCTCCTATTCTTTCAGTTAACATTAAGTTAACCTCCTTTATTTTACACGTGCCTTTTCAATTGCCTCAGCAAGAATCTGGTAGCTCTTGTTTCCAGGGGTTGTTGCCTGATCGATCAAAAGGTCTATAAAGGATAAACCTTGTGCATTAACCCACTCTCTGTGAGGCTTATCGCCTGTACCGAACATATGTCTGGCACAATCTATTGCACTGCCTGTTTTTGCTTTCTTGCCACATACAGGGCATATTACAGGATCGGTTATCGGTTCACTCATGTTATTCTCCTCCTTGTTTATTATTTCCCTTGTGCTTCTTTCTTTTCCTTTAGAGCATTAAGAATCATCTCAGGACGTACAGGGCATTCTTTCATCTGAATTCCAAAGCGATGGAAAAGCGCATTGCCTATTGCTGCAGCGGTCGGATTGGTAAGGCCTTCGCCTGCTTCCTTTGCGCCGTAAGGCCCTTCCGGCTCGTATGTATCGATCTCTGCAATGTTTGCAGGCGGCATTTCAGTGGCACGGATCATCTTATAATCCACCAGGTTCGGATTCATTAATTTTCCGTCTTCATAAGGCATGTACTCAAGGTAGCCGTAACCGGCAGCCATGGAAAATGCCCCTTCGAGCTGACCGATAAGGCCGAGATGGTTGATGGGCTGGCCACAGTCGTGGGCTGTCAAGCTGTCGCAGAGTTTGATCTTACCTGTTTCCTCGTCAACCTCTACTTCAACGCCCTGCAGCATATAACTGTATGCCGGTGAAATCATACCTTTCCGGTGAGGTGTGTAATAGCCTCTGCCAATAATCCTCTGACCGTCTTTACCGCGGATTGCCTTCTTTGCCAGTTTAACGAAGTCTTCGCCTCTTTCAGGGCGTGCAATGGCATGGACCCATCCGTCTTTTATATCAAGGTCGTATACGATGTTTAATCCTGACTGTGCGTATGCGAACTCAAGAAGCTGTTTCTTTGCACTTTCCGCTGCCATCTTTACTGCATTACCTGTCATAAGGGTCTGTCTGGAGCCCCATGCGCCGAGGTCGGCAGGGCAGTGATCGGTGTCGCCGGAATGTACCTTTATATCTCCTACTTTGACGCCGAGAGCCTCAGCGCAGATGATGGCCATTGTAGTATTTGAACCCTGCCCGATCTCCTGTGCGCCTACGTGCAGCTCAACAGTTCCGTCCTGATTAATGGTAACAACAGCGGAAGAGAAAGAGTAAGGTGTGTCGAACCAGTTGAAGATACCGCCCGACATAAAGCCGCATGCAGAAATACCGATAGATCTGTTTGCCGGCAGTGTGCCTTTTGATGCAATCCATTGTTTGATTTCATCGTAGCACTGATCGATACCGCAACTTGCGATTGTGGCCTGACCCGGTACTTCATAGCCTTCGTAGTGGGAGTTCTTTCTTCTCATTTCTATGGGATCAAGCCCGAGGTCAGCGGCAATCCATTCGATCTGCTGTTCCGAACACCACATGGCCTGGGGAGCACCGAAACCGCGCATTGATGTCGATGGCAATGTATTCGTGTAGACTCTGTAACCGTCATAGCGGTAACCCTTCCATCTGTATGGGAAGGAATGAAAAAAGCCTGTAAGGTAAAGAGCTGTCGCGCCCATACCTGTGTATGCGCCGCCGTTGGTGAATACTTTGGCTTCACGTGCGCAGAAGGTGCCGTCCTTTTTCACGCCGGTGCGTACATAGTAGAACATGGGGGTACGGCGTTTTGTTGCAATGAAATCCTCTTCTCTTGTATAGACGATCTTAACCGGTCTGAAAAGCTTCATGGATAGGATGGCACTGCAGAATATTGCTCCATCGAGTTCGAATTTGCCGCCGAAACCCCCGCCAACATACTGAGCAAGAATACGTATATCACCTTCTCTCATACCGAGTACGCCGGCCATGAGTGCCTGCATATAATAAGCGGACTGGTTGGATGAGTAGATAGTCATCTTTCCTTCAGGCGTGTAGCTTGACACGGCTGCGCGGGTTTCCATACACATATGTGCCTGGCCGCCGCATTTGAACCAGTCTTCTCTGACATATTCTGCTTCATCAAATGCCTCTTCCACTTCGCCCCACTCGATATGGCGGGTAACATTGATATTGCGCTCAAAACCTTCATGGATTTCAGGCGCATCTTTCTTTATAGCGTCAAGCGGTTCATAAACCCCTTGAAGCACTTCATACTCAACATCAATATAGTCAAGGGCCTTTTCCGCAATCTCTTCAGTTATTGCAGCCACTGCCGCAACAGGTTCACCGATATAACGGACTTTATCGACAGGCAGTATCTGCTCATCGCAGAGGTCTTTATAACGCCGCCATATACCCTGTTTAATCCCCAGGGTGTCCTTACCTGTTACGACGCCGTATACGCCGGGGATCTCCATCGCCCTGCTGTAATCAATATTCAGGATCTTTGCGTGAGGGTGAGGGCTGCGTAATATTTTACCATATAGCATGCCGGGCAATTTAATGTCGAAGGTATATTCTGCCCTGCCTGTCACCTTTGCTACGCCGTCTATATTATGAACATGGGTGTTTAGTACCGTGAATTTTGAATGTGGGTTGATTACGGTGTATTTGTTCATGATTTTGCCTCCGTATATTTACCTTTTGCCGCTCCATCTATTGCCCGGACGATGCTGTTATAGCCGGTGCAGCGGCAGATATTTCCTTCAATGCCTTCCTTAATCTCCCATTCGGTAGGATTCTTATTCTCATTAAGCAATGCCTGTGCAGACATAATCATACCAGGGGCACAAAAGCCACACTGGTAGGATCCGTTATCAATAAATGCCTTCTGGATAGGGGCCAGTTTACCGTTTACTTCAAGTCCTTCAACGGTGGTTATCCGGTAGCCCTCGGCCTGCATTGCAAGCACCGAACATGACTTTACGGCCATTCCGTCGATCATCACTGTACATGCGCCACAGGATACCGTATCACAGCCCCTCTTTGTTCCGGTCAAGCCTATATGATCTCTTATTGCTTCTACTAAAAGTGTTTTCGGGTTTATATACAATTCGTAATCCTGCCCGTTTACATTGAGCGTTAATAATCTCTTTTCCATATTCTATTCTCCTTTCTCGGTTAGCCTTTTGCTTCTTCCCAGGCCTGTTTCAACATCCTCTTTGTTAATACACCCAGGATATGTCTTCTGTGCTCTTCAGACCCATGGATATCAGCAACAGGTTCACAGTCTACCGACGCCATGCTTCCTGCCTCAGCAAAAAGGTTTTCATCGTATGCCTTCCCAATTAACAGCTCTTCAATCCTTTTAACCCTTATCGGTGTCGAACCGGCATTGCCCAGAACAACACGAACATCCTTGCATTTGCCGCTGCCGTCAAGTGTAACAGCCGCTGAGGCTGCAACAATGCCCATATCGCTTTCGAGAAGGTTGAATTTCTGATATGCTGCGCCGCTTTTCGGCTCCGGAACCGGCACATGAATTTCAAGTACCAGTTCGTGATCCATTACTGTTTCAAAATAGTTGACAAAGAAATCCTCAAGTGCCACTGTCCGTTCGCCGGTTGCGTTTCCTATCTTAATATTTGCCTTCAATGCAATCAAGACAGGCCCGGGGTCGCCTGCAGAGTCGGCATGGGCAAGGTTGCCTCCTATGGTGCCCCAGTTTCTCACCTGAATTGAGGCGAGTTTGTTCTCCATCGAAACCATCACAGGGTAATTCTTCTTAATTACATCGGATTTTTCAATGGCACGGTGTGTAGTTGTAGCACCGATTCTCAGGCCGTCTTTGGCATCGAACTTGATATAGTCAAGCTCCCTGACGTGTTTGATGTCAAGCAGATATTCCGGGGCAATCATCCCCTGTCTCATTACAATCAGTAATGACTGGCCGCCGCATATTACCTTGCAATCTTCATGCTCGGCATACATGGCAAGCGCTTCCTTAAGCGTACCAGGCTTCAGGTAATTAAAATCGTTAATCATAGTCCTCTCCTTTCTTTTATCATTGCGCTCTCCTTCTCTCTTATTGCTTTTCTTCCTTTTCTTTTCTTTGCCCTTCTCTCATTTTTAGCTTGTCCCCTACTTCCGCTACTTCTCCAACCAGTTCCTCAACATTTTGTATCCATTTTGAACTCATCTGAATACTATCCGGCATCCCAAACTTTTTATCCTGAACGTCGTTTCCTTTCTTATATTGAGCCTTTAATTCGTCAATCTGGTTTATGCCAAGCGACACACCTTGATATTCCTTAGAAAAGCACAGATAAAAATGCCTTCCCCTGTATATGGCACATTCAGTACAAACGCCTTTTGAAATCGGACAAGTCATCTTTATTTTCGCCATGAAAAACTCCCTGAGAAATCTATCTAAATAATATTCACTGCAATCAAAATTATTTACAATATTAGTATAAATGTCAAGTTAAATTTATCACAAAAAATATTTACCATAATAAACTAATCAATTACAACACACTGTAATTTGACAGGTTATTTAATTAATAGGTTGTTTACTATAGTGAAAATAACTCTAAAACCTATGCTAATCGGAATAATGAATAAATTAATGTATACAAAAATAGTTGACAAAAAGGTTCAAATTGCTAATAATTATGAATGAGATAAAATAAAGAGGAGGGGTTAGCTATGAAAGGTAATATTCTTTATCGGTTTTTTATTTTAGTAATGTTTGTATCTTTATGTATTGTTTCGTTTCCTGATGGTGCAGCAGCACAAAAGGTAATCTCGCTCAACTATTCCAACTTTTTCCCTGCACCTCATAAAAACAGTATACTTTCAGAACAATGGTGTAGAGAGATTGAAAAAAGAACAAACGGCAGAGTAAAAGTAACATATTTTCCTGGCGGAACGCTGACGCCGGCGCCTCAAACATACGACAGTGTGGTAAAAGGTATTGCCGATATAGGCTTCAGTGTCCTTGGCTATTCGAGAGGAAAATTTCCAATGATGGCAATGATCGATCTGCCTCTCGGCTACAAGAGCGGTACTGCTGCAACCAAGCTTATAAATGAGTACTATAAGAAATTTAAACCAAAAGAGCTTGATGAAGTTCACGTCCTATATTTCCATGCCCATGGTCCCGGTATACTCCACACCAAAAAACCGGTTAACAAGCTTGAAGATCTAAAGGGAATGAAGATAAGGGCGCAGGGAAGCGTTGTGCCCATCGTGCAGAAACTTGGCGGTGCCCCGGTCGGTGCCCCGATGCCTGAAACGTATGATGCGTTGCGTACCGGCGTTGTTGACGGATCCATGGCCCCTTTTGAAGCCCTTGAAGGCTGGAAATGGGGTGAAATCATCAAATCTACAACCGAGTGCTATGGCTCTGCATACACGGCAGGCATGTTCGTTGTCATGAACAAAGCCAAATGGAACGCCCTCCCTCCTGACATTCAGAAGATATTCAATGAAGTAAGCGCTGAATGGATAGAAAAGCAGGGGAAGGTCTGGGACGAAATTGACAAATCAGGCAAAGAATTTACTTTGAAAAAAGGAAATAAAATTATACCGTTATCAGCAGAAGAAAATGCAAAATGGGCAGCAGCCGTAAGACCGCTGCTTGATCAGTATGCGAAAGATGTGGATGCAAAAGGTCTCCCGGGCGATGAGGCATTGAAATTCTGTATTGACTTCCTGAAGAAACATTAATTATTCTACTGCCATAAACAATAGAAAGGGGGATGGTTATTATCCCCCTTTCTATTGTTATTTTTATTCTTATATAAACGAATGATAATTGCTTACACAATTCAGTTCGGCACTTAAACAGGCGAACATTGAACAGCGACCGGTATTTGAAATAATGCCTCCAATGCTGTTAAAATTAGCAATTTTTAGCTACAAATAAATAATAATTATCTTGACACAATTTTGCTTATTTTGGTAAAAGACTATACAAGTATACAATAGAATAAAAAGTAAGAATAACTAAAAAATAAGTCATTTAGTAGGGTGGGGTAATGGGAAGATATATAGTCAGTATTGTAATTTCTGTAGTGTTTCTTCTTGTCTTGGCCTTGAACAATGCTTTTTCAACCCCGACGGTAAACAACCCGACGGCAAACAAGGTAAAGCAGAAAAATAATCAACATGCTGTGACAAAAAAGCCTTATAAATCAGTTGAAAAGTCAAAGAAAATCTCAGGTGTAAAATCAAAAAAGTTAAAAATAAGTAAGCGTGTTGCAGAAAAAAATACTAAGGGAAAAAACAACGAAGTTGAAATTGCAGAAAATGACGGTGAATTTGTAGAATATAGAACAAAAAAGGGCGACACCCTTGATAAAATAGCAAAGATGTTCAATATTGATAAAGACGATATACTTGAAGCGAACAACCTGACAGGTAAAAAGCTGTCCCCAAGGAAAGTCATACTAATACCCAAGGTAGTTGAAGAAGAAAAAGACGATGAATTCATAACGCTTACAAACAAACCATTAAAACCGTGGAAAAGCAACGAAGAAAAATACATGCTGGTAAAAGTTGCAAAGAGTTTTGTCGGAGCACCATACAAGTATGGCGGGAACAGTGTCAGGGGCCTTGACTGCTCAGCCTTTGCAAAAAAGATTTATGATATATTCGATGTCCAGATTCCGAGAAGTGCCAGGGATCAATACAAAACAGGTATGAAAATAGATAAAGATGATCTGTTGATCGGGGATCTGGTTTTTTTCAGGACAAAAAGATACATCAAATATCCGACCCATGTGGGTATATTTATCGGTGATGGCAATTTCATCCATTCTTCATCCGGGCACAACAGAATAGGGGTAAAAATAGACTCCCTATCATCGGATTTTTATTCAAAAACTTATGTCGGCGCAGTAAGGGTAAAACAGTCGTCAGACGATAGTGCTGAAACATCAACAAAAACCATTGAGGATGCATCAAATAACTCGTAATATGTGAAAAATCACTTAATACTGCTATTTTTTTCAGTTCTCGTCCATCTTTCCGGTTATTTTATCCTGATCTATAAAATCGAGCCCTTCCAATACTTCTCTTACATTATATTATGGTGGTCTTACATAATATTTATGGATGCGCTGCTTTCATTCAAAAAAAATAAATATCTTATTCTAAACAAGCACCTTCCTTTTTTGATCATTATTTCCTGTGGTTTCTGGTGTGTCTTTGAGGTTATCAATATCAGAATTCAGAACTGGTTCTATATAAATCTCCCGTCGGATATATATCAGCGGTATACAGGTTATTTTCTTGCATATGGAACCGTCATTCCGGCGATATATGTAACGAAGGAATTTATCAACAGCATTATAGGTGAAATAAACTACAACGCGGCAAGCAGGTTTTCTTGCGGGGCAAACCATCTCGAAGTAAGTTTAGAGGTGCCGGCTAGCGGGATAATAAAAACAAAACCCATCCGTATAAGGAACTACCCGGCTTATTCAATTATGCTCGGGGTCATAACAATTCTATTAACATGTCTATTCCCTGTATATTTTTTCCCTCTTACATGGGTATTTCTTGCCCTCATACTTGACGGTTACAACTATTTAAAGGGTTATGCTTCGTTTATTGAGGATTTTCAAAAGGGTTTTATGAGCAACTTTATTGGCACAGCACTATCAGGACTTATATGTGGCGTTTTGTGGGAGATGTGGAATTTTTGGTCTGTCTCGAAGTGGGTTTATACGGTACCTTTTTTTGAGGATATTAAACTCTTCGAGATGCCTTTCCCCGGTTATATCGGATTTTTAGTTTTTAGTTTTGAAGTTGTTACATTTTTAAATTTTATTGAGGGGATGCTAATACGACGAAGAAGTGCTATCCTTATTGTGCTATCCTGCTTTGTTTTTTCAGTTTTTTCATTTGTTATGATAGACAGGCATACGGTTTTTTCTTACTCAACAAAAGTTGAAGGGCTCTCCTTTATCGAAAAAGGAAAAATAAACCACTTTGTTGCAAAAGGGGTTAAAACAAGCTACGGGATTGATAAAAAACTTCTTGACAACAGCGAAAGAGACAGTATAAATCTGCTCCACCTGAAAGGGATGGGAATGGCGAATTTTTTAAAACTGCAAAAACATGGAATAAAAAATATAAACGACCTTTCAATGCTTGACGATAGGACACTTTCCAATATTCTCAATGAAGGGAACCTCAGCAGGATTCGGGTGTATGTTAAGGCGGCAAAACATGCGGCAGACAGCAAATATTAGACTTTTATGATCTTTGACAGCATTTAAAATACAGGAGAAAATCCAAGGTCCTGTATCATTTCCATATCAAGGACTGCGTCTCTGCCGAGTGTTGTCAGGTAATTGCCTGTCATCAGCGAATTGCAGCCTGCAACTATGCTGAGCGGTAAAAGCTGACGTAAATTTTTTTCTTTTCCTCCGCACAGTTTAATATCTTTATCGGGGAGTATAAATCTGTAGAGAGCGATTGTGATGAGAATTTCTATAGGCATAAGCGGAACGATGCCGGCAAGCGGTGTACCCTGAATCGGGTTTAAAATGTTTATAGGTACGGAATCGACATCCATCTCTTTTAATGTAAAGGCAAGCTCGATTCTCTGTTCCATTGTTTCTCCGAGACCGATTATCCCTCCGCAGCATGTTGAGAGCCCTGCTTCTTTTGCATTTCTTATTGTTTCTATATCCTCTTCGTAATCGTGGGTAGTACAGATATTGCTAAAGTTACTCCTTGCAGTCTCAAGGTTATGGTGATACCTGTAAAGGCCGACTTCTTTGAGCCTTTGAGCTCTTTCAAAGTCAAGCATGCCGAGAGAGCCGCAGGGTTTAATGCCGCTTGCATTAATTGCCTTTACAGCATACTCAATCTCATCCCACTCTTCTTGAGTTGCAATCTCCGTTCCGCTTGTTACAATCCCGAAAAAATTGGCACCGCATGTTTTTGCCTCCCTTGCTTTTTCGATCATTTCTTCTTTTGATACGAGAGGGTATACTTCGGCATTTGTATGATGATGCGCTGACTGTGCACAGAATTTGCAGTTTTCAGGACATAATCCGGACTTTGCATTTACGATACAGCAAAAAGAAACACCGTTTCCTTTGAAATGATCCCTTATATCTGAGGCATACCCCATAAGCATAAAAGGTTTTTTTCTGCCTATATCATAAAGTTTCAAAGCGTTATCGAGATCAATGCCTCTCATCGCAATTGATTTTTCCTGTATTTGTTTAAACTCTGAATCCATTCATATCCTCCGAATAAAAACCTGCACATATTACAAACAGAACGGACATGAGTTGTCAACTACATTATCAAATCCAGTTGACGCCACTGTCTAGCATTTTTAAGTGAAGTGCGTGATAACAGCCCGAAAAATGCTGTTTAAATGAAAAAAACAGGAGTACATGAATGGTTACATCACCTGGCTATAAATGATGAAATAGAAGAAGAACATTCAGTTGAAAATACAGGAGACATTCTGTTATGCTAAAACCTGTTATGAAAGAGGTTACATATTACAATACAAATGATCACAACGACAGGGCCACCTTTGAAGATGCGCTCCTGAAAGGCATGGCCTCGAATTACGGTTTGTATATGATCCCGCGGGATGAAATCCCCAGTATCTCTCCTGAAATAATAACCAATATGAAAGACATGTCTTATGCCGAAATAGCCTTTGAAGTATTGAACTTGTACCTTGCTTCTGAAATACCGTCAGCAGCGTTAAAGAGAATTCTCGATGATGCATACCGGGCCGATAAAATACCGACTGATGTAAAGCAGATTACCGGCAGGACATATATTATGTGGCTTACACAGGGGCCTACATACTCTTTCAAAGACTATGCAGCGCGCTTTTTCGGGAGGATGCTCAATTATTTCCTCGGTAAGAAGGGTTTAAAGAGGGTGGTCGTTGTTGCAACGAGCGGCGACACCGGCGGTGCAGTAGCTGACGCCCTATACGGCCTTGAACGTATTGACAATATAGTATTCTATCCCAAAGGGTCTATAAGCGACGGTCAGAAAAGACAGATGACCACGCTGGGCGATAACGTCTATGCTTTTGAGGTAAATGGAGATTTTGATGTATGCCAGTTTCTTGCGAAAAGCATCCTTGGCGATAAGGATTTGGCACGGGAAATTTTTGGAGACCCCGAAAGGTTTACCTCGGCAAACTCGATAAGTCTCGGGAGACTCCTGCCCCAGGCGGTATATCCTTTTTTTGCCTGTTCAAGGATCTCAGGAGAAGATGAAGGGTTTGTTGCGAGCGTGCCATCGGGCAACTTCGGTGATATGATGGGAACTGTTGTTGCAAAACAGATGGGGCTTCCGGTAACAAAGATCATCTGCGGGGTAAACGAGAATACCGAGTTTCCGGATTTCCTTGAAAGCGGTGTCTATAAGGTAAAACCGTCGATAAAATCCCCATCTTCTGCTATGATAGTGTCACATCCGAGCAACCTCTCCAGATTGATAGACTTTTACGGGGGTCATATGAATGACGAAAGGGATTCTATTACCGGACAGGTGATAAGGCCGGGCGTTATTAATAAGATGCCGGATATGGATCAAATGAAGAGGGACATCTTTTCCGTGGGTATAAACAACCAACAGCATTATGAGACAATGAGAGATGTCTATGGCAGATATCACGTTGTGCTTGATCCTCACGGAGCGGTTGGCTGGAGGGCACTTGAGATATTTTTACAGGGTCAGCACGACAAACCATCCGTTATATATGAGACTGCAGACCCAGGCAAATTTCCGGACGATGTAAAAGAGGCTATAGGAATAGTCCCGGAACCCCCGGAGGGTATGAAAATGCAGGCATCATTGAAAGAAAGGATTTACAGCATTGAAAGTGTTCCTGAGTCAACACCGCAGGGAATGAGTTTGAGTGACAGCCAGGTTGATGAGGCAAAGCAGAAGATAAGAGAGATATTTAAGAAAAAATGATGAATAACATTTTTTTATGGAGATTCAGATTTTCCAAGGTTTTTATTTTATTACTTTTGATATTGACGATGTCCTTTGTCGCATCCTGCGAGCTTACCGATGATTTCAAGGTAATAAATGCGGAGGAACTGAAAAAGATGATGGATGAAAAAGTTCCTTTTCTTTTAGTGGATAACAGGACTGAATATGAATATAGAGATGTTCATATACCGGGAGCCATTAACATATCGCAGGAAAAATTCAGGTTTCTTGATAAGCTGCTGCCTGAAGATAAAGCGTTTCCCATTGTTTTCTATTGCAGGGGGTCCGGGTGAGCCCCGAGCGTAAAGGCTGCGGTTGCAGCCAAAAAACTCGGATATGCTGATATTTATGTTTACCAGGGGGGATTTCCTGACTGGGCAAGGAAGGGTTACCTGGCGGAAAAATAGGTTCTTTGGGCAACAACTCCGCTCTTCATCAGCGGCAGCCGCAGGCCTGCTTTACGGTTGATTCGCTGCATGGCATTGATATCCGCCCTTGTTTTTTTTGGGTTTTTTCACTGAAAAATGCCAGGACAATAAACAGCGTATTCGACGCAAGCACTATCAATGTTCTCAGAGCCTCATTGTTTTTCAAAATGTCCGGTTCCTTTCTGAAGATCATTCCTGTGAAACCTCCTAAATGACCAATAAACATTATATTTTCTCCTTATTTGCAACTAATCACGGAGGTCAGCAAGAGCCGGTTTACGGCAGATTCGCTTCACTGACTGGGATGACCAGTTCGTTCATGGCAAATATCAAAAACGTTTATGTGTCATTCCGTTTCTTCATCAGACACCTCCAGGCCCTGGGTGGATTTGGACGATTAGATCCGAAATGACTGGATGTAAGTGAAAGAATCTTAAAATAAGGCTCCACTGACAGAACTATGTCTCCTGCAGTACGTTGAGGCGGACCAGGATTTTGGCGGTGTTCATCAGTGTTGCCGACGATTGTCAACCACAGACCGGCTTCTTCCAAATGAGCAGCTACATTTTGAGCGAATCTTCTTCGATCATTTTCGGAGCTGAATGAGTGAAAACAGCCTCTGTCAAATACAAAACCAAAAGGAGCACCTTCGATTTTGTTTTCAAGAAAATCAACAAGCATGAAATTGCATTCAACATCGGCTTTAGAAGCTTTTTCTTTTGCCTTCTCTATGGCAATGTCCGAAGTATCAGTACCAATAACCTGAAAGCGTTTCCGGGCAAGCCATATGGAATTGTCTCCGGTTCCACAGCCAACATCTAAGACTTTGCAGTTCAGAATAGGTTTTTCGGTCACAACTTCGATAAGATTGAAATCCGGCTGACCGAGGTCCCAGGGAGTGTCCCCTGATTTGTATTTTTCTCTGTAACGCTCTTCGATTGTCATCTTATTACAACACCTTACACCAAAATCAACCACAACTGCAAGACGTCGGCCGTATTATCCCGTTGGGCGGTCATTATAGGATTTTGTACTTATCATATTTCAACATTTCGGGAGTGTCACCTTGGCCCACATCTGTGCTTCAGAAAAGACATTTATCAACAAGTTTCCATACTTTATTTCACATTGAAAGAAAAATTTGATTAATTCCCCAAACCACAGCCTGTCTTGGCTTTACGGGGATTTAAAATTCAGTAGCAACATTTACCACCAATGTTTCAGACGCAGTGTCTGCAAAGTCTCATTATTGAAGATTTATGACTATTCATTTTACTTCCCGCCATCCGTTTAATTGAAATATTGAAGGATGTCCTCAAGCCTCTCAATTTACAAAGTTTGAGTAGCAGAATCGATAGTAATGGCCAAGGTGGCTCGCAGCCAACTGAACTTTGCCTTCATGAAGTCAAAATCAGGTCCGGACGTAATAAAGGCCGCCTTTCCTTTGATCAGGTAGCCGGTACCAGCCCCGCGCAAGCCCTGAACCTTGCTGCTTCCCAGTGTAATCAGCACATTGGGGTTGCAGGCAACGTTAGCTTCTGTTTTGTTCATGTAGCCTGCAGGAATAAACAATCGTCCATCTGATGATATTCTGACGTAACTGTTCCAGGTATTGACCATATGCGGCCCATCCTGTCCTAATGTCGCAATAGCAACAACCCCATCCTGTTTCAAAATTTCCAGCAATTTTTCCGGTATCATCGTGTTACCTCCTGTTGTTTGGTTTGTTGTTCTGTTTAACAATTAACTATACATCTCTACCTACTACAGCTGTATATCCCAATATTCCTTCACCGAAGCCGTATACCCCACGTCATAGCCGGGATATGCGGCAGACTTGAATATCTCTCTTGTTCATCCAGGAGCCTTTTAACGCTAAGCCCCGTTTTATTCAATATGCTGGAGTAAATCATTGTTGTTGAAACATTGGCATGATCCAAAAGTTTCTGGACGGTTCTTATATGGTAGTTTGTATCCAATATGTGAGTTGCAAAAGAATTATAGAAAATCTTTAATTATTCTCCTAACACTCACCCTTTATTATTTCTATTGTCCTGCTATTTCAGTAACATGTCAAGCTTTTTTCATACCAGCTTGCCTTCAATCATTCCCGCCTGTCCCCTGCCAAGTGGGCGAGAGGTTAAAAAAATCAAAAGCATTATCTCTCACATGGCACTGCCGGAAGAAATTGCTCTCACTGTGAGAGCAATTATGGAAATCCGTGAAACAGTTTCACGGATTTTTAAAATCCAAGGAAAGTCAATAATAACGATGCTTTGCACAATATCGCTTTTAAAACTGGTTCCTAATCAATTTTCCGATAGAACACTCCATGTATCCTGCGGGAATAAAAACCATTATCATTTATTAAATATTTTCACTGATCCGGCAAGCACAGTAATCAGATATAATTGATTATACTTTACCTTTATTTGAGTATATAATATAATATTAAATGAAATTGAGTTTCATTTGCGCTGAGGAAAAGGGATGGATATTTTAACACAGTTGAAGGCGCTGCACATGAAAGCTACACCAAAACGGCTGGCTATTCTTGAAATACTGGCAGAAGCTTCGGGATATCTGGGGCCCGAGGAGGTATGGCAGAAGATGAAGACAAGCTTTAAAAGTATTGGTCTTCCTACTGTCTACCGGAACCTTGAAGACCTGTCGAAGGGAGAGGTAATTATTAAAGTTCTCCACCCTGATCGCAAACTATATTATTTTTATTGCCGCAACGCCGGCCACCACCACCATTTCGTATGTGTTTCCTGCAGAAAGGTCGAGGATATTCAATTCTGCGGTATGAGAGAAATTGAGGATGAGGTAAAAAACTCACTGAAAGGTCAAGTGGTATCTCATTTATTCCAGGTTTACGGTTTTTGCAATACATGTCTGAAAAACAAGGCAATGTCAATATGATAAAAGATATTTTGAAATCGCGGAATTTATTAAGCTATCTGCTGGTTTTGGCACTTTTTCTCACTATGATAAGCATGACAGGTTGCGGGAAGAAAGATCATCCAACGACAGGACAAAAGAAATTAAATATTGTTACGACCCTTTTCCCTCTCTACGATTTTACAAGAAATATCGTAGGTGATAATGCGCAGGTTACTTTGCTTCTGCCTCCAGGCATGGAGCCACACAGCTTTGAGCCGAAACCGGGCGATATGCTGAGGATAAATAATGCCGATTTATTTATATATACGGGTAAGTTTATGGAGCCCTGGGTGGAAGGCATTTTGAAGGGCCTGGACAGCAAGAAACTTGTTATTGTTGACACAAGCAGGGGCATTACTTTAAACGAGGAAAAAGAAGATGAAAAAGACCAAGACCATGCACACGGACATGGGAAGACAGACCCGCATATATGGCTGGACCTGTCAAATGCACAGAAGATAGTGGATAACATCCTTGAAGGCGTGATACAAAAAGATGTTGCCAACAGGGATTATTATTCAAAAAATGCCGAGACATATAAGGTAAACTTAAACGGAATGGATGCAAAATACCGGGAAACTTTCTCAACATGCAAAAGGCGTATTTTTATCCACGGCGGTCATTTTGCCTTCAACTATCTTGCAAAGAGATATAATCTCCAATATATTGCGGCATATCACGGGTCTCCTGACGCTGAGCCCACCCCGAAACGCCTGATAGAATTAAAAAACATGTTGAAACAATATGATATAAAATACATATATTATGAGGAACTTATATTACCAAGGGTCTCCGAGGTTATATCACGGGAGACCGGGGCGACCATGCTGAAACTTCACGGCGCTCATAATGTCAGCAAGGAAGATATGGATAAAGGTATAACATTCCTATCTCTAATGGAAGAAAACCTGAAAAATTTAAAGGTGGGGCTTGAATGTCAGTAGAAGTTGTATCAGCAGACGGGTTGGCTTTTCAGTATAATGCTGTTGATGTCCTTACCGATATATCCTTTGATTTGAGTGAAGGAGGCTATATCGGGCTTGTCGGTCCAAATGGATCAGGTAAAACAACGCTGATAAAGCTGCTTCTCGGATTCTACAAACCGACTAACGGGATTGTCAAACTCTTCGGTTTTGATCCGGCCGATTTCCAGGACTGGCATAAGATAGGGTATCTGCCGCAGAAGATCGTTTCTTTTAATCCCAACTTTCCTGCCACAGTAAAAGAAATTGTTGCCCTGGGCCTTGTTTCAAGAAAAAAGCTTCCGAAAAGGCCGGGCAGGGCCGATAAGCTCGCTGTAGGGCATGCCATGGAATTAATGGACATTATGGATATTAAAAATGAGCTTATCGGTGAGCTCTCCGGCGGGCAGCAGCAGAGGGCGCTTATTGCAAAGGCAATAGTCAGCGAACCCGAGTTGCTTATCCTTGACGAACCGACAACCGCTGTTGACCCGGAAACAAGGGAGAAATTTTTCAGTCTTTTGAAAGAACTGAACGGACAAAAACGGGTAACAATTATTATTATTACCCATGACACCGGGACAATAGGCAAATACGCATCAAAGCTTCTTTATCTTGACAAAAAGATCATCTTTTACGGGAGTTTTGAGGCATTTTGCGTATCCAGCGAGATGTCGGACTATTTTGGCGAATATTCGCAGCATTTGATTTGTCACAGACACGATACGGCAAACAATTGATAATGGATATACTTGACTTTCTCAGTCATGGTTTTGTTCAGAAGGCGCTTATAGCCGGGTCCTTCATTGCCGTCTTATGCTCAACCCTCGGAGTTTTTCTTGTGCTGAGGCGTCTTTCGCTCATTGGAGACGGTCTTGCCCATGTAACCTTCGGCAGTATTGCTGTAGGGCTTTTTTTTAAATCTTCTCCGGTGTATGTGGCAGTGCCGATTGTGATGCTTAGTTCTCTGGGTATTCTGAAATTGGTAGAGAAGGCCCGTCTATATGGGGATGCGGCAATAGGCATAGCATCATCACTCGGGATTGCGGCAGGGGTTTTGCTGGCGAGTGTTGCAGGAGGCTTCAATGTGGATCTTTTCAGCTATCTCTTCGGGAATATACTGTCCATCAGCATTGAAGAGGTAATAGCATCTATTGTCCTGTCAATTATACTGATTACCGTGATATTCCTCTTTTACCAGGAACTTCTTTCCGTAACCTTTGATGAAGAGTCTGCCAAGGCATCGGGAGTCAATACGAAAAAGATCAATTCGATCCTTGTCCTCCTCACCGCGTTAACTGTTGTCCTTGCCATGAAGATGGTAGGGATTATGCTGGTATCCGCCCTGCTGATAATTCCATCCGTTACAGCTCTGCAGATGGCAAGAAGCTTCAAATCCACTATGTTCATAGCCGCAATTACGGGGGTGCTGTCTGTTCTGCTGGGTATATGTATCTCCTTTGCCGCGGACCTGCCCACAGGGGCTACGATTGTGCTCTTAAATATCCTGTTTTTTATTGCCGCCTTTATCTATAAAACCCTGCGTTAGTGAGCAGGATTTGCTTTGACACAGGCTCGAAAGGATGAATGTTGCTGATGCTAACAGAAACAGCCTTTGCAAAGAGGGTCAAGAAGTGCGGATAGCTCACATTGATATATCGAAAAGGACACCCTCTTGTCTGACCGTTGATCAAGCAAGTTCAGGATTGAATGACAGGATGATCGTAATCGATAAGCGGTTCAATGGACCTCCGACATCCGGACACGGAGGCTACGTTTGCGGGCTTCTCGCGCAGTTCGTTGATGGCCCTGCTGCTACCGTTCGACTCTTGCTGCCACCGCCGCTCGATACCGAGTTGGAGGTTCGAGAAACAGAAGGTGGTGTCGTTCTGCTCGACGGTGACGTCGTTCTCGCCAAGGCACGACCCGCAAAGGTCATGCTCGAACCTCCTAAGTGTCCGAGCTACGAAGAGGCGGAGGCAGCATCTCGCCGATACCGGGGATTCACGTCACACTGGTTCTCCTGCTGCTTTGTATGCGGTCCGGACCGTGGTCCGGGTGATGGTCTTCGTGTATTTCCGGGACCTGTCGAAGGGGGAGAACTTGTCGCCTGTCCCTGGATTCCCGATGCATCCGTCGCCTCAGCAGGGGGTTCTGTATTTACCGAGTTCTTGTGGGCCGTACTCGACTGTCCGGGATCCTTCACCTTTCCCCAGCCTGCAGGTGAAGCTATTGTCCTCGGAGAATTCCAGGCGGAACTTTCTGGAGACGTATCCGTAGGTGAGCATTGTGTGCTTGTTGCATGGCAGATTGCCAGTCATGGCCGCAAACACCACACCGCCACAGCCCTCTTCGGCGAGTCCGGGACATGTCTCGCTCTCGGTCTTGCGACTTTTTTGACGGTTCCGGAACGGGCCTGGAGGCAATCCTGAAATAGTTGCCATATCACAGAAACTACAGGTGCCGATTTCTGACCGAGCGGTGGCACTGGGGCATTTATGTGCAAGACGGGTATAGGACAAAGGGGAAGTTCTCCAATATCGATCCCTGAAAAGTAAGTCGTTTTTTAGCGTATCAATCACAATATGCTATTTCCAATGTACTGTAATTACAGAATAATATGGTTATACCATCCGTTATCTCTGCCTTTTGGAAACATTGAAGCCGCTTTTTTATGTAAGTCATTAAGGGCTCGATTCAACAGGTTATCAACAAAAAGTACGCCAAATAAACCCGATATTATAATATTCTTAATGTAAAATAGTTTGCTAACAAATCAGATATTCACTATAATACAAAATAAAAATTAAGGAGTATAAATGAGCGGCATACTATGAAGATTGCCATATCAGGTAAAGGTGGGGTAGGAAAAACAACCCTCGCAGGGGTAATGGCAAGGACACTTGGAGAACGGGGTTTTAAGGTGCTTGCCATAGATGCCGACCCCGATTCTAATTTGGGGGGCGCCATAGGCTTTACGCCGGAGGAGTTAAAAGAGGCTGTGCCGCTGGCACAGATGGAGGAATTCATAGAGGAGAGGACAGGTGCAAAAAAAGGGCAGTATGGCTCATTTTTTAAACTGAACCCCATGGTTGACGATATACCCGACAGGTTTTCCGTTGAAAAAGACAACGTCAGATTGGTTGTCCTGGGCAATATCGTTCAGGGCGGCGGTGGGTGCTTTTGCGCTGAGAATGTACTTTTAAAGAGCCTGCTTTCCCATGTACTGATTGAGCGGGATGAATACGTTATCGTGGATATGGAAGCAGGACTTGAACATCTGGGCAGGGGTTCTACGGCTTATATTGATGCTCTTATCGTTGTTGTGGAACCCGGTCAGAGGAGTTTTCAGACAGCATACCAGACTAAAAAACTTGCTGCTGACCTCGGGATAAAAAATATATTCATTGCGGGGAACAAGGTGATGAACAATAATGACCTGACCCTTATTAAAGAGAACCTCGGCGGTTTGTCGCTCATCGGCTGTCTTGGGTATAATGGTAAGGTGCTGGAGGCTGACAGACAGGGCGTATCCCCTTACGATATTGACATGCAGATCAGGGCGGAAACAGGACAAATTATCGATAATCTTGAGAAGACCATAGAATGAGGAGAATTATTGCCGCCATCAGCCTTGTATGTTCAACCCTTTTTCTCTCAACAATTGCCCTTACAGCTTCTCTTGTTTATGATAAAGGTCTGGTAATCCACAGGCTTGCACACTTTTGGGCGTTTCTCCACCTTAAACTGTGCGGCATCAGGGTTTTGTCAAAAGGAACGGAAAATCTGTTGAAGCCGCCTTACATAATTATGTCTAATCATCAGAGCGCGCTTGACATATTTGTACTCTATATCGCGCTTCCTTTTCTGTTTAAATGGGTTGCAAAGAGACAGCTTTTTTCAATTCCTTTTGTGGGGTGGATCATGAAAAGGGCCAGTTATATCAGCCTCGACAGGGAAAGTCCGAGAGATGGGTTGAAGGCGATAAATGATGCAGCCCAAAAAATCAGGGAAGGTATGAACATCATCGTGTTCCCTGAAGGCACCCGAAGCAGTGACGGTAAGCTTCTCCCCTTTAAAAAGGGGGTGTTTTCCCTTGCCGTTCGTGCCGGTGTTCCTGTAATCCCGATAGGAATTAACGGGACGAGCAGGTTGCAGCCGAAAGGAAGTCTTATGCCGCTGGAAAAAGGGGCAATATATGTTAATATAGGTAAACCGATACTTATCGGCGGGGATAAAGCCTCGGAGAAGGCAAGGATCATGGATGAAGTAAGGTTATCTATTGAAAAGCTGATGGCAAATAATGAAGGCATATTGATAGATTCCCGCGGGTAAGCCTGTGGTGCATGACAGAAGAAACAAAATTCAGAACGGGATAGAGTATGTCTGGAGAATTTAAAAAGGAAATATTAGGTATCGGGCTTCTTGGCATATTTATATTTTTACTTGTAAGTCTGCTTTCATACCACCCCCTTGACCCCTCTTTTAACACCATTGCAGAAGGTGCTGCAAAAAACCTTTGCGGAAAGGTAGGTTCTTATATCACTGACATCCTTATACAGCTATTCGGGATGCTGAGCTATTTCCTGCCGGCAGTAACGCTCCTTTTTTCTGTGTTCTATCTGAGAAAAAAGGAGCCGCCTCATATCCTCGTGCTTTCATCAGGGCTTGTACTTCTCTTCCTGTCAATGTCGGTTATTTTACAGCTTATAGTGGGAAGGCTGCAGATCAAGGGGGTTGTCATTCCCTTTTCCGGCTTTCTCGGCCTTATCCTTGAGAAAACCCTGGTTAATCTCTTCAGCTATTTCGGCAGTTACCTTATCTCTATAATACTCTTTCTGATTTCAATTTTTCTGATTGTTCAGGCGCCGATGCTTTCCCTTCTTGAAATGCGTATTGCAAGGAGAAAATCCGTAGAACACAGAAAGGAGATCAAAGTAGCGGAGGAAAAGCAGCCGGAGCCGAAGGCAGAGAAAAAGGCGGTTCAGGAGTCTTTCGAGTTTTTTAAAGATATCGGTCCCTATAAGCTGCCGACCGTTTCTCTTCTCGACAACATAGAGAAAAAAGAAGTGAAAATAGACAAAGAAAGTATACAGCTCAATGCAAGTATTCTTGAGAAAAAATTGAAAGACTACGGAATCAGCGGCAGGGTCTCGGAGGTAAAACCTGGCCCTGTTATAACAATGTACGAATTTGAACCTGCTCCAGGCATAAAAGTAAGCAGAATATCCAATCTTGCCGACGATCTGGCGATGGCTTTAAGTGCTGTATCAATAAGGATTATAGCGCCTATTCCGGGTAAGGCCGTTGTGGGCATAGAAATACCGAATAAAATGCGACAGACGGTATATTTCAGGGAGATTGTCGAATCCGAACTGTTCGGCACATCTCAGTCTTATTTGACCCTTGCCCTGGGCAAGACAATAGCTGGTGAGCCCTATGTGGCAGAATTGACCAAGATGCCCCACCTTCTTGTTGCCGGCTCCACCGGCTCAGGCAAGAGCGTATCCCTTAACAGCATGATATGCAGCATCCTTTACAAGGCCACCCCGGTCAATGTAAGGTTTCTTATGATTGATCTGAAGATGCTTGAACTTTCTTTTTATGACGGTATACCGCACCTTCTTCTCCCTGTTGTCACGAACCCTAAGAATGCAAAGACATCTTTGCGGTGGCTTATAGACGAGATGGAGAGAAGGTACACGATGATGGCGGAAATGGGTGTCCGGAGCATAGAGAAGTATAATCAAAAGATGGCAAAGCTGGAGCAGGAGGGACAGGATATACTGCCTTACATCGTAGTTGTCATAGACGAGCTTGCAGATTTGATG
>Ga0351919_10033_pt1 | contig 46602 bp, 48 predicted proteins | sample TotcelHT113001N6_FD_206845 | JGI IMG/M metagenome (GOLD analysis project Ga0351919, IMG submission 206845) | Enriched cells from coal bed in the Powder River Basin, Montana, United States - Total cells T11 rep1 HSBNCT.T11.300.1.N6 ...
CCCCAGGAGCTATTCGACCCCAACGCGACCTGGAAAAGAAAGACGATCGCTGATTTTTACGCCCGGGAATTAATGCAGGTTGTGTTTAAGAACGGGCAATTGGTTTATCGGCCTCCGGCGCTGCCTGATATCCGGGCCTATTGCGCAAAGCAGATGGATACGCTTTGGGAAGAGACCAAGCGTTTCGAGAATCCCCATAAATATATTGTCGATCTTTCCTGGAAGATGTGGCAGATCAAGGAAGATTTACTTTATCAACAGATGCGCTGAAGTTGCACCGAAATTTACGGTTTAGTTGATAGGGCAAGCCGTTTCGACCTGCCCGTCGTCCAAGGAGATAAAGATGGCCTCATTAATATTTGCCCGCCCCGACGGGCAATGGTTCGATTTCCCCCCGTTGGCCATGGCGGCGATGTCCGGAGAAAAGGTGCTGGTTCCGAATAAGTTGGATTTGATGCCCTTGCCCGAAGGGGCGACGCTTACCTTGATGCCTGCATCCGCGCCGGTCGGCTTTGACAAAGAAAGCGGGGAATTTCTTGCTCTTGAAGAAAACCCCTATAAGAAAAAGGCGGAGGCAGTTTACGCGGTGGGGGCGCTTTTGCCCCAGGGTTTTACCCGCCTGCTTTTGCCTGCTGCAACAATCGGCGGCGACGCCGACCCGCTGCCGATACTTGGCTATACGGCGGTGGGGCTGGAAAAGGGCAAACTGGTCGTTGCGGCGATGGCGACCGACGCGCATAAGCGCTGGCATCCCCGACATTTTAATACCGCTGATTTGCCGGGACTGATCGAAAAGCGCCGGGCGGAGTTTCCCGGCAACCGGATTATCGGTCAACTGGCAAAATGTTCTACGCAATACGGTTGTTTTACCGCCCAAAACATCATGTACCGCCGTTGGGAAGGGGGAGTTCCCGTGTCCCCGGCCTGCAACGCCGCTTGTCTGGCCTGTCTATCCGAGAGCCGGGAGAGCGGGGCGGAGTCTCCTCAACAGCGGATCGCTTTTTGCCCGCAGGCCGAAGAGATCGCGGCGGTGGCAATCGCCCATCTTAAAGAGGCTAAAAGCCCGATCGTCAGTTTCGGACAAGGCTGTGAGGGCGAACCCACGCTTGCCTATCCGCAAATTTGCGCGGCAATCCGCTTGATCCGCGCTGCCACTAAACAAGGGACGATCAATATAAATACCAATGCCGGAAATACTGAGGCGATCGCGGCGCTCCTGAACGCGGGGATCGACAGCTTGCGGGTTTCCCTCTTTTCTCCGCTGGCGGAGGATTACGAAGCGTATCACCGGCCCAAAGATTACGCTTTTGCCGACGTTTGTGCATCTTTAGCCCTTGCCCGGGAAAAAGGGGTGCCGGTGGCGTTGAATCTGTTGACTTACCCCGGTTTTACCGACGACGAGGGCCAGGCGGAAGCGCTGCTGGCCTTGATCTCGCGTTACGGCGTGGCCCAGGTGCAACTGCGTAATCTCAATTGCGATCCCCGGCTGATGGAGAGCTTCTGCCAAGGCCGCCGTCCCATGGGTATCAGGCAGATGATCTCCTTGCTCAAAGAAAGGCTGCCCGGATTAGAAATCGGCAATTACAGCCGGGATTTACGGGAAGAATAATAAAATATAAAACCCCCGCTCCTTATGGGAGCGGGGGTTTAGTTATGCAATTTATTTCGGGCAGTACATCATGCGGATGATTTTATTGATCGCTCTCGCGGGGAGCACCTTGCCCAAAAAGACGAAGAGCTGATATTTGAAGCCGCAACAGTAAAGAGGTTTTAATTTGGATTTTTCCGCAATTCTATAGATAGCATCCGCAATGGTTGCGGGGCGCATACCGTTTTTTTCGTCCTTTTCCATAACCGCTACCGACTTTTCGATTGCCTGCCCGTAAATGTCGCTGCCCGCGCAATTTTTAATCCGTTTAGCAGTGGAGCCGCTATTAACATCCCCCGGCATAAAGGCAGCGACCGATATGCCAAGTGGCGCCACTTCCAGCGCCAGGGCAGAGGTAAAGGCGTTGATCGCCGCTTTGGAGGCGGAATAAAAGCTATGGAAAGGAATGGCGAAGACCGCGGCCATGGAACTGATATTAATGATCTTCGCTTCTTTGCTTTGTCGCAGCAGCGGCAGGGCTTCCCGGCAACAGGACCACATGCCGAACAGGTTGATGTCCATCAGGCGGCGGACGACATCTTCCTCGAGGAATTCCGTGGCTCCGGATATACAGATGCCCGCGTTGTTGATGAGAATATCGATATGACCGGCTTCGTCGGAGATTTGGCTGAAGGCCGCTTTGATCTGTGCCGTATCCGTAATGTCGCAGTCGATATGCTTGATTGAACCGATATCTTTGCCGCTGCGGGAGAGTTCATAGACCCGGTCACCGGCTGCGGAGAACCGTTCCGCCATGGCCTGGCCGATGCCGGAACTGCCGCCGGTAATCACTACGATCCGTTGCATGGAATCCCTCCTCCAAACTACTCTTTAACGACCCTGGCGATGATATCCATGGCCTCGTCCAGTAATTCCTCGGTATGGCTGGCCATCAGGCTGGTTCTAAGCAGGCATTCGTCAGGCGCGGTCGCCGGAGGCAGAACGCAATTGACATATACCCCTTCGTCATAAAGGCGGCGGTTGACAGCCAAAGTGCGCATTGCGTCGTATGTATAGATGGGAATGATCGGGGTATTGCTTTCCCGGATTGGCACGCCTCTTTTTTTCAGACCGTTACGCATATAATCCGCAAGCTGAAGGAGTCGGGCCGGAAGTTCCGGGTGTTCGCGGATGATTTTAAGCGCGGCCAGAGTAGCGGCGGCGGAAGAAGGCGGTATGGATGCGGAGAAGATGAAGGGGCGCGCGGTATGGCGGAAATAGTCGAGAATCGCGGCATCCGCGCCGATAAAACCGCCCAGCGAGGCAAAAGATTTGGAGAAGGTGCCCATGATGATATCTACCTTATCGGTAAGGCCAAAATGGGAAGCCGTACCGCGTCCGCCTTCGCCGATTACGCCTAAACCGTGCGCGTCGTCCACCATGATCCTAGCGTCGTATTTTTCCGCCAGTTCCACGATTTCCGGCAGGCGGGCCAAATCACCGCTCATGGAGAACACCCCGTCCGTAACGATGAGGATACCCGCTTCGTCCGGGATTTCTTTGAGCTTTTTCTCCAGATCGGCCATATCGCTATGTTTATAGCGGAGCATTTTCCCGTAGCTGAGTTTACAGCCGTCGTAGATACTGGCGTGGTTTTCCATATCGCAGACGACGTAATCATGCGGCCCGACCAGGCTGCTGATCGCCGCCAGATTGGTCTGGAAACCGGTGGAAGTGGTGATGGCGGCCTCTTTGCCCACAAAATCCGCCAACTGTTTTTCCAGTTCGACATGTAGCTCCAAAGTGCCGTTCAAAAAACGGGACCCGGAACAGCCGGTGCCGTAGCGGTCGAGGGCCGCCTTAGCGGCTTCGATGACCTCTTCGTTAACGGTTAGTCCCAGATAGTTGTTGCTGCCCAGCATGATCCGGCGTTTTCCCTCCATGATCACCGTGGTATCCTGGCGGCTCTGTAATTCGTGAAAATAAGGATATACGCCCATTGCGCGGGATTCTTCCAGCATCGGCGGCAATTTAATTTTTTTGTATAAGTCCATGAAAATACTCCTTTTACTCAATATAAATAGATTATATCACAGGAAAACGATTTGCCGCGTGTTTGTTATGTTAAAAGCAAAAAATTCTCCCGATAAAAAAATTGAAAATATTCGGGGGCATCTGTTTTTAATTATACTTAAGCCGGAGAAAAAGTCCAGCCTAAACTTTTTTAGAATTGAAAAATAATTCCCACAAGAGCGCCCAGCCCGACAAAAATAAGGGGATTTTTTTGAAAATAAATCACAAAAGGGGTGAGCACGAGCAAAAAGATCAAAGGTTTGATCGCGATGCTGGCATGGATGCTCAATTGCTCGGTACCGCAAACCGCCAAAGAAATAAGGCTGATGCTTATGGCGGCGATCAGGCCCGCCGTAGCCGGACGCAGGCCGCTAAAAGCCATCTCTACAAATTTGTTGTTGCGCCAATTTATCAGCACTTTGACGATCAAAAGGGAGATGGTAATCGAGGGCAGGATCAGGGCGATGATCGCCACGAGCGCGCCGCCGATGCCAGCGGTTTCGTATCCGGCAAAAGTTGCGATATTGATGGCGAAAGGGCCGGGTGTGGATTGGGAGACGGCGATCATATTCGCCAGCTCCGGTCCGGTAAACCAATCGTATTTCTCCACCAGGTCAAAAATAAAGGGCAGGGAAGCCAAGCCGCCAATGGCAAAGAAACCGATTTTAAAGAACTCGATAAAAAGGAGCAGATAGGTCATGCTTTTCGCTCCTTTTTCCTTTTTATCAATCCAACTATGATGCCAAAGCCCGCGGCAAGAAGAATGATGAGAATGGGGTTGAGGATATTAAAGACCAGTAGGACAAGGGAAACAATAAAAAAGATAAAAGCAATGAAGCCTTTTACCCCGTCTTTAAACAGGCGTACAGCTACGCTGATCACCAGGGCGGCCACCGCCGTCTTTATTCCGGCCATGGCCTGCGCCACTTGGGGGATATGAATGAAGTTTTGGAGCAAAATGGCGATGGCGAGGATAAAAAGTAAAGAGGGAAAAGCCATGCCCAAAGCGGCAAAAATACCCGCAACCGTTCCGAAGCGGGAAGCGCCGATCAGCACCGCGCAATTAACGGCCAGCGGTCCCGGTTGGCATTGGGCCATGGCAAAAAAATCCATTAATTCGCTTCCCGTGAGCCAACCTCTGCGGTTAACCAGTTCGCTTTGTAGGATAGGCAGCATGGAATGGCCGCCGCCGAAAGCGAAAAGAGCGATTTTTGAAAAGATGAAAAAAGTTGAAAACCAGGTTTTTATCATTATAAATTAAATCCAAGCTTATAAGCATCCATCAGGGCAGGGTTATTTTCAATATCCCCGGGAATATTGACTCCCGGTACCAGCAGTATTCCCCTATCCGTCCATTGCAGATACTCCAGCATCGCCATTTCATAATTTTTTTTGGCGGCGTCGAAAATATTGATCTGTCTATCCTCGGCGACCATCAGCAAAACGCTCTCTTTTTGGAAATATTCCGGGCCGTAGGCATAGAGGCGGTCTATGACGGCTTTTAGCTGAGCCGGAAATCCGAAGAAGTAGAGCGGCGTGGCAAAGACGACGCAGTCGGCGGTAAAAATGGCAGGATATATATCCTGCATATCGTCATCCAGCAGGCAACGATGATCATTGACGCGGCAATAATCGCATGCCAGGCAGCCGCTGATATTCGCTTTGCCGATATTGAATCTTTGCACGCGGTGTCCCGCGGCTTCCGCGCCGGCGCTGAATACCTCGGCCAGAGTATGGCTGTTGCCGTCTTGACGGGGACTGGTGTGAAGTATAACTACGTTCTTGGTCATTAACCCACATCCTTTCAAGCTGTACCAAAGACTGAGCTGTTAAATTCACAGATAAATTATCCAGCACAGACCGTTGTTTAAGAAGAATATGGTTTTTAAAAAATACAAGTATATAATAACACAAACAGGTATATATTGATAGATGGTTTTACGAAATCGGCGGAGAATAAAACCGGTATGTAAATCATTTCGCCGCTTGGTTTTGCCTGAATCGCATTTGGGGCTTGTTTGTTTTAACTGCGCTTTCTCTTTGAAAAATCGTTAAAAACGGAGAAAACCTCTTGCATTTCTTTTGAGCCTGTGGTAGTATTATTATTGCTGTAAATATGGCGCCATAGCCAAGTGGTAAGGCAGAGGACTGCAAATCCTTTATCCCCCGTTCAAATCGGGGTGGCGCCTCCAAATAATAAATAAAACCCCACCTAAAAAGCGGGGTTTTTCTTTTTTAATTTATCGTACTTTCACACATTAAACTACAGCGAAAAATCCTTTATTCCAATTTTAGCCCTTATTCATTTAATGATTTATTAAATAGAATAAGGCCAAACAAATAGTTTATTATTTTTATGCAATCGAGTTGAGTAATATCTTTTCTACTTCTTCCGTGCATAAGCCAATTTCTATTTAGTAATTCTGGTTCCGGTCCATCAAATGGGAAGGTCTTATAAAAACTATCCATCATATGTCTAAAGGTAAAATACAGGGCTATTAATGAGAAGTCTTCAGGAGAATATGAACCTTTTTTAAGTAATTCCTCTTTAATTCTTTCAACTCGAGCTTTATATCTATGTGTTTCATTTTGAGTCACTTCAGATAAAATACTATCAGCTATTGCTATTAATCCTAGTATTGAAATATTATATTGTTTGTTTTGATAGCATATTATAGCTTGAGAAAAAAGTTCACTATATGACTTCATTATTGAATCATGTTTACATCGATCAATTGTTTCATTTATTCTTTTAAAATTATCTTGAGAATAATATTCAAATAATAAATTATTTATATCATCTGTACTTAGAACCTCATTACAAAAATCATTATCAAACCAATCCCAATAAACGAATTGATTTTCTCCTAAATTTTTTAGCATAACAAAAGGCTTTGCTATTTCAGAAGCAATCTTTTGAGTTTCGGCATATATTTTTTCAAAATAGATATTTATTGGTTTAAATGCATCACTGAGTCCAGCCGTTACTTTTTCAATTTCTGGTGCCAATGAATCACTAATACTTGCAGCAAATTGAGAGAATTCAGAAATTTTTATTTTGTTGTTTGCAGAAGTTAATCTTTCAAATTCTGGAACAAATGATTCATTTATGTTTTTAGCTATAGTATTAGAAATATTGCCTAATTCAAATGCCAATGATTTACTCGTATCTTTAAACAATTTTTCATAATCAATAGTGGGTTCTATTTCTGAAGTTTGATTAATTAGTTTTTTAAACGAATCGCTTTGAGTATTAGTCAAAAACTCGTTCTTATTTTTTTTACACATAATTAGACTCCTAATATATAATTAAATACTCTGGTCTTCTTATAATGAGAAATTTCAAACTTTTACACTCTCGACCCTGAATCCCTTTGCAAGAATATCAATAACACTTCCGGAATTACATTCTAGGCAATAATGCTTAAATTCAATATCTTTAGGTAAACATTTTTTGTTTTTTAAGTCGTTAATCTCATCCAACATGTCGGATTCTTTTTTATAATAGACATCCATAAGATACCCCTTACCGTGAAACCACATTGGTAGAAACATCTTTGCCATGAAGCATTCATCAAAAATCAACTTAATTTTATCTGTACCAAATTGTTCCCTGAATTCATCGTACTCAAGTTTAAATGCTACATAATCAAAGTGATCCTTTAATGTAGTAATCTCAATACCGACAAAATATGCATCATGAAAATAAATATCACTTATATCTAGCATAATTCGTATTCTCCAATAGTTTTTATTTTTGTAATTATACCCATGTAAATTAAGTATAACATTGTCCAAACTAGAAAGATATTCAAAAATTGCTTAAAAGCTGCAAATCCTCCACCCTCAGTTCAAATCTGAGTGGCGCCTCCAAAAATAAAGCAAAACCCCACCTAAAAGGCGGGGTTGTTTTTTATTGCTTTCACTTATTAAAGAAGTACGAAAAATCCTTTATTCAAAATATCATCAATAATTTTTATAGCAGCCACTTGATGACTAGTATTATACGTATAAAGCTCAGAGGGTAAATAAAAAGAAATTCTACCCCCTGCCTTTTTACCAGTTGTTTGGAAAGTATTAAGTATTAAGATTAAAGAACAAAGCGCCAAAATAGGTGACGGTATTTGTTCCGTTGATATATTTCATTCCACCTGTATTGGCAAGTTGCTGAACCCAAATCCCGTGGGCCTCAAGAGAGGAAATAGCCTTTTCCGGAAATCTGCATGGTTCGTCGTTTGTTTTTGCGCATTTCTCGCAATAACTACATTCACCAGCCCCGACGTTTAGCATTTCCACGAGATTGAACCCGGAGGTTGTTTCTTGAACCGCAAAGACGAGTTTATTATGCTTTATAAAAGCCTCGTTCATGCCCTCGACATCGAACGAGTCTTCAAGATTACTGATCGTTTGATAAACCAACGCGTATTGGAATTGCTTAATCTCGTCGATCATGGCGTCGATTTCACCAACGTCGGGCGGACACATCCAATTCCGTCCGTAATAACCACATTCATTTCTTTCGCACATCATACGAAATTCACGGTTGAACACTATATCGCGGACTTCTATAACCTTTGCTTTGGATGCACCCAGGTCTAATGCGGTTTTTTCTAATTTCTCGAATAGTTCCATTCTGTCCTCATTATTTTGTCGTTAGATTAATTATAGGGGTTATTTTGTTTAGAATCTAGCACAAAAACAATATTTTTATAAATATATTAACACAATAACTTGCGCCGCCGTTTAATATAAATAATTTTGGTCAAGACATTGCATTACAGGGATATTGTAAATAACCTGAAAACTGCAAATCCTTTACCCCCCGTTCAAATCGGGGTGGCGCCTCCAGGAATAGTTATAACCCCATCTTATGAGATGGGGTTATTTTTTATTTTGGTATGTCCATATAGTTTCTATAATAGCAACCATGAATACTATAATAAATAATCATATGATATGGTGGTGCCAACTATGAATAGACAACCTCCTTATTATTTTGTTCAGAATCAAATAAATAATCAAAGACTTAGTGAGATTGTTTTCCAATCCATAAAACAGAAAGATAGAGAATTTCAATTATATAACAATCTGCTTGATCAATCTACAGATGCTTTTATTACTAGTTTTCTTAGTTATGCCCAAACATATGAAGCAAAGATGAAAGGCAAATTAGAAGCTTTTTATATTGAAAATTTTGGGCCTATTCCTAACTATTTAATTTCACCAGAAGAAGTAACACCTCCAACATATATTGATGGATTGCATAATGCTTTATTATATAATGCTCAATCAATAGTCTTTGAACGTGAAGTTCTAGAAATACTAAATGAGGAAGATTTAGGAAACGACCTATTTGAATACTTATTGGTCACAGACATGGACCAACAAAGCTTTCTTAATACAGTACACGCCCATTATTTACATTATTACGAATAACTAATTTAACAAGCAAGCAATTGCTGTAAATCTTTAAATAGTATTCCCCAAATTGATTTTAGAGATATGTTCATCTAAGTAAATTAAATGCATTAAATAAATTAAGCTGCCCATAACCCGTTTGCGGATTCGGATATTCAACTCCGGGCATACGTATTGCCCCCCTGATCAGATAAGCACGGATCTGGCAGGTACACATGGACAGGTAATTGCCTCTGACAATTCCCCATTCTAAAGCCAATGCCGCGGCGCCCGTAGTAATCGCTGCGGCTACGCTGGTACCGGTCATCGTGCCGAGCCCGATCAGGGGATAGACCCCCACCACCTCCACCGCGGGCGCCACCAAATCAGGCACTTGAAGTTCTAAGGCATTCGGTCCCCAGGAAGATTGTTCGTAAAGACTATTTTGAATATCGTTATAGCCGCCGGTTGTAAGTGCCTGGAATGTTGTCGCCGGTATAACCACGGTATAATACGGGTTTGGTAAAAGAAATTCCACATTGGGTGAGACAAAACCCCGTATCGGTAACCAGATATGAAAGGTACCTTCCAAAATGATTTCGCCGTATAAGGTGATGGTCCATATGCCGGGAGTGGCATTAAGAATTTTGATTACCGTATTTTGGGCGCCCTTACCTAATGTTGGAAAATAGTATTCGACAATGACTGTGGCTGGTTCGAGAATTAGGCGCCTTTCCAGACTGCCCAAATCTACGGCGGGAACCCGTTCAACAACCTCGCCGGCGGGCGAGGTGATGGATACGGCAATACGGTCAGCAGCGGAACTCCATATCGATAAATAAATATCGCCGGCATCATCGCCCACCCTTAATTCCACCCGATGTGGTTGTTGCATATCTTCAATGGTACCAAGATAATGGTGCCGGGCATTAACTTCGTTACCGACCGCTAAAGTAAGGGCAACTGCGGGTAACCTACTAATCGTTGCTATATATTGCTCGAACACAGATAACCCGCCATGTGATCCAAAATTAGTGCCAAGTCCCAGGCAAATGGCTACCGGCCTGCCCAGATCTTGTGCTTTTCTGACCGCATAATCGATTCCTAACATTACGGTAGCTGAAGAATAGGCGTTTTCCTGTTCCGGTGGAACGAGAAATTTTCTGCGGTAATATTCTCTGGCAGGTTTCAGTTTTACCACCAGCAGTTCCGCATCCGGCGCCGCGCCGATGAAATCCTCAGTATCCCTTCCCGCGGCCACGGAGGCCAAAAAGGTGCCGTGACCTACCGGATCGGTAACCGGGACAATGGACAAGGGATCGTCGGATGCCAGTGCCTGATTGATCTGCTCTTGGCTGTACTCGATGCCGACACTCAGTCCATAGGGCACCTGCCCCCGGGTCGTTTGGTCATAGATGGCGGCGATCTTGCTCGTGCCGTCTTCATACCTGAACACGTCGCTGGTATAATCTATGCCCGTATCGATGATTCCCACCAAAACACCCTGGCCTCTTAAGCGTAAAAAAGGCTGTTCCTGGACCTCGAGAATCCCTGCCGCTGCCAGTTCCCGCTCACCCAACAGGCCCAAAACCGTCGATTGGGCAAATTGAAAGAAGGATCCTAATTCATCGAAGAGCTCATCAGTATACGCTTGATCCACATAAGCCAATAATAAGTCGCCGGTCAACTCCGTAGTCGCAATGATATACGGTTTATCTTGAATAAACTGTAAAAAATATTCGGTATTGGGCACAATGAATTCAAGTGTATTCGGCGCGTCGATAAATTCACTTATCGGTTGATTTATGTTCATAAGAATCCCCTGTGATTTTTGGATTATAATATTAATATTTTTTTAGCTAATAATTATGATAAATATAGAAAGAAAAGTAAGGCACCCTAAGAAAAATAAACTAAAAACTGCAAATCCTCCATCCCCCGTTCAAATCGGGGTGGCGCCTCCAGGAAAACGGATATAACTCTACCTTTTAGGTGGGGTTATTTCTTTTTATAAAAAAATTTAATATTACATAAAAAACTATTGACAAATTAAAGGTAATATCATATAATAAAGACACAAAATTAAATGTAATATCAAGGAGGGTTAACTTATGTACAACGAAGCTGTAAGTCAAAACTATCATGAAATGAATAAAGAAGAAAGGAGAAAAGGATTTAAGATTCACAGTAGAGTATATCTTGGTGTTTCCATCTTACTAACCGCTATCAACCTTATTTTGGTTCCGGAATTTCTTTGGTTTGTTTTTCCCGTTATCGGCATGGGGTTGGGGCTGGCTCTACACTATTATTTGGCTATTGTAAAAGGCGTTTAACTTGGTTTCTAATAAAGGAGATTAGGTTTATGAAAATAACGTTAAGAAAGAAAGATAGCGTTACAAGTATTGTTTTGTTCCTTTTTAACATCTTTGAAGAGTTTAAAAAGGAACATTCAATTAAGCTTAATCATTTATTAGGATTAATACAGTACTTTAATAAAAGTGAAGTCTCTGTTCGTACCACTCTTTCCAGAATGGTTAAATCCGAGATACTATTAAATTCTAGAGAAAACAATGAAACGATATACCTGTTAACAAATAAAGGCATGGAAAATATTAGACTTTGGAATAAAGCACTTAACAGATATTTTATGCGAATGGAACTTCGACAAAGAGAATGGGATAAACAGTGGAATTTGTTAAGTGTGATCAATTTCAATAAATCGGAGTATGAAAATCTTATTATTATTGAGGAATTAGCAGAATGTGGTCTGAGAGAAATTAATAATAATACTTGGATTACCCCCCATAAGATCGACGAAGATATCATCCACTTATTAAAATCCCAAAATCTCAGTTACCTAAATTTTTCCGGGACATTTAATTCTAATTTGGATATTGACAGCGTTATAAATGAAACCTTTGGAATAAATGAACTTCGAAAAAAATACTTTAAATTTCTTACCAAAATAGAAAATAATAAAGATGGGTTAAATGTTGCAGATCCGGCATCTCTTCTACCTATATTATTTGAAATTGGATGGGACTTCTACGATATCGCAACAATAGATCCCGTTTTACCTAGAGAATTATTAAATGTATGGCAAGGAGATCAAGCAGCAAATGAGATGAAAATATTCCGACCTAAAATTTTAAGTCAAATATCAATTTTATTTAACAATTTTTATAATTGAAGTTCTAAAACTGCAAATCCTTTATCCCCCGTTCAAATCGGGGTGGCGCCTCCAAAAAACATCACCATTTCAGGTGATGTTTTTGTTATAAACTAATGGATCCTTTAATAGTATTAAACTAGTTTATAATAAATTATTGGGTACAGGAAATCTTTATGGGAACAATAGTATTTAAAATTATTAAATGGATCTTAATCTCAGGGATACTAGCGTTATCGTTTATGTTTTTTGTATTCAAAGGCAGTTTTACATTGGATTACACAATAGGTAAAGATGCGGTATATACAACTGTCACCGACAATATGGAGCTATTATTATCGGCTGTAGACAAAATAGATCAACTTGATAGTGATATTAAATCGATCTACATAACTGATAAAGTACCGTTATGCAATTCCGAATACGCAAATATTTCCGGGGTTTATGTATATAAATATAGTGAAAGTACCATGTGTTACTCATCATATGAGGATAAGTTGCTTGAAGAAGTTTTAAATCTTAAAAAAATTAAGTGTATCTTTATAGACGGGGATCGGATTGTGTTCGATTGCGGGGGTTACGGCATGATCCCTTCCGGTATCAGTTTGGGGTTTTATTATTTTCAGGATGGTTTATGGTCACCTGATTTAGGTGAAGGATGTGAAAAGGTTCAAAAAGGTAAAGGCTGGGAATGGTATCAAATTTACGGAGACTATCATTACTATACCGAGCAAATCATAGATGATTTCTATTATTATAAAGAATGGTAGTAGTTTAATCACTATCAAAACTGCAAATCCTCCGTTCCCCGTTAAAATCGGGCGGCGACTCCATTGCTTAAAAGCCCCTCCTAATGGTTGGGAATTTTTGTATTTATAAATTCTAGTACCGTACTATTTACTAAACCTTAGAATATTATAATACTATTAAACGGGAGTGCTTGTCATAGATAATACTAAATATATTGAAGGTGATATTTAAATGAATATGGGTAATCCAATTTTTCTACAAAACAATAATCAGATTGATAATCAATATGAACTACAAAGATTAAGACAGATGCTTGACTATACGATTAGAAATAAAATGACCTCCTTGGAGATCTATAATAAATTGATCAATGGTTCACCAGATCAGTTTTCTTCTAACTTGCTTGAGATTTTAAGAATGAATGAGGAGCAGAGTTTATATAATTTAAATACATTTTATATATCAACTTACGGCACTGCCCCAGAAATCGTAATAACTCCACAAGAAACATTTTACACAACTTATCTAGATGGCCTATTACTGGCTTTAAGAATAAAGAGTGATGGAATTGTACTAGACCGTACTTTTATAAGTATGTTAGGTGAAAATGAGCCTGGAAAGCCCTTATACGAACAAGTACATGCGCTTGATTTAGAACAAGAAAATATAATTAGAACATTAATGGAACATTATGAAACATACAGTAGATAAAGGAAAATCAAAATTTACCATTACAGATGCCCTCATACAATGGCAAGTTTATGATTCATTAAAGGGGTAATGAAGATGAATAGTGGCCGGCCAATTTTTACACAGAATAATCAAAATCAATATGAAATGGTTAGATTAAGACAAATGCTTACTTACTCGATAAGGAATAGATTAAGATCCATCGAGATTATAAATAAATTAATCGCTGAATCTCCTGACAACTTATCTACAAGTTTTCTTGAGCGTTTGCGGGCCAATGATGAATTAAGTTTAGATAAATTTTATAAGTTGTATTCTGAAACTTACGGCAATCCACCGGAAATCACGATACCCCCCGAAGAAACCTCTTATTCTACTTATAAAGATGGACTAATACTTGCCTTAAGGCTTAAAATGGATGCAGTTGCTTTAGCACGTACATTCATAAGTCTCTTAAGTGAAAACGCCATGGGAAAATCATTATTTGATAACACTGTAATTTTGGATTTAGAACAAGAAAATATAATAAATACTTTATATAGTCATAGTATAGGCTTGGAATAATGAAAAGAAATAAAACTTAAAACTGCAAATCCTCCATCCCCCATTCAAATCGGGGTGGCGCCTCCAAAAAGAACACCCCTATCTAAAAGATAGGGGTGTTTAAATAGTTCGATATTAAATGGGTTTGTTTAATGATAGGACATTCTCCTTTAAAAAAAATTCACATACTATGTTAAGAGAAAAGGGGGATATTCAAATGTATAATCATCATATTAGACAACCTATTTTTACTCAACTCGAACCACAAAGGTTACAACAAATTTTATATCAAACAATTATTGATAAAACAGAATCTGTAGAGTTATACACAAGATTATTAAATCAATCTCCAAATGAATTTGTGTTTAGATTACTTGAAAATATACGATTCAGGGAGGCAAATAGTTTAAGTCAAATTAGAGATCTCTATACGCAAAACTATGGTAATATAACGGAGTTTACAATCACTCCAAATATATTTAGCGATTTTGAGGAAGGAATCTTATTAGCAATAGAAAAAGAAACAAGATTATTAGATGATGCGCGTAATTTTCTTAGTTTAGCAGATGAAAATCAACCCGGCTATGAATTTGTCCAGTCTGTAATTCTTCTAGATATAGAAGATTTAGTAAGCCTTGGTATAATATATAGCTCTATTTAATTCTAAAAATTTTACTCAAAACTGCAAATCCTCGATTCCTCAGTTCAAATCTGAGTGGCGCCTCCAAACAAAAAATACCCCCGCCTTAAATTGGGGGTGTTTTTTAAATATAGACATTTTCCTATATATTTAATATACTTGTAATTATGAAAAATTCTCTAACTAAATATCTAGCAATCATTGCGGGCTTATTATTATTAATCTTAGGTATTATCGGCATATTCATACCTATATTACCGACAACCCCTTTCTTATTACTTGCATCATTTTTGTTTTTGCGTAGTTCGGAAAGATTATATTGTTGGCTAATGAACCATAGAATCTTAGGCCAGCATATTGAAAACTATTTAAAATATAAGGCAGTTAAGAAAAGTATAAAAATAAAAGCATTACTATTTTTATGGATTTCATTAAGTATTTCTTTCTATTTAGTTCCAATCACATGGATAAGGATTCTACTGATTATTGTAGGCCTTGGTGTTAGCATACATTTATTTTTCTTAAAAACCATAGATAAATGACTAAAAAGCGCAATATCCTTCATTCCTCGCTTCAAATCGGTGTGGTGGTATCGATGATATACATAAACCTAAAATTTTTCTTGACTTTTTGTAGGAATTATATATAATTACATCGTGTTTTTCCATTCAGAAAAGCCTCCTTCTATCCCCTTTCTATAAGGGGCTTTTCTTTATCCAAAAACTGCAAATCCTTTGCCCCCGTTCAAGTCAAAGTAGCGCCTTCCGAAGAGTTGAATAACCTCATCGGAGCTGCGCCTTCAAAAATAAAGCAAAACCCCGCCTAGACGGCGGGGTTATTTTTATCATTCTCGCAAATTAAAGTACAATGAAAAATCATTTATCCTAATAAAATAAAATTATTGCATTTCAAAATTGATTATGTTATTATACCAAATGTTGTGATTAAACTTAAATAGACGAAGGGTGATGGAGTTCACCTAAATTGCATATTAAAATGCTAATGACTCCTACAGTACACGCTGTAGGGTCATATTTTTATATATAAATTAAATTTAAGGAAGGTTATCCATGGAACAAATTTATATGATCGTTGCGTTATGGCTATTTCTTGCAATTATTTCAGCAATTATTGCCTATCACCTTAATATTTCTGTTTCTCTAATTGAAATTTGTGTAGGTATGGTTGTTGCTACAATTGCCGAATTATTTGGTGTAACCGATTTTTTAGGAGCAGATAACCAATGGTTAAAATTTTTGGCATCAGCCGGTGCGATATTACTAACATTTTTAGCAGGTGCAGAGCTTGACCCAACCGTTATAAAAACAAAAGTCAAGGAAATAACATTACTTGGTTTAGTAGGGTTTTCAGCACCTTTTGTTGGATGTTCACTATTAGCATATTTCATTTTAAACTGGTCTCTACAAGCTAGTTTACTATGTGGAGTTGCACTTTCCACAACCTCGGTAGCTGTTGTTTACGCTGTTCTTTTAGGTAACGGTTTAAATAAAACGGAATATGGCAAAGGAATCTTGGGAGCATGTTTTGTTAATGACTTAGCAACAGTTATAGCTTTAGGCCTTATTTTTTCTCCGTTTAGTTATAAGACAATTATTTTCATTATTGCTACTATTATATCTTTAATTTTTTTGCCAGCATATACAAAAAGATTAACGAAAATCTATGCTAATCACACTGCTGCCATAAGGACAAAATGGATTATCTTCATTCTTTTTGGCCTGGGGGCTTTAGCTTCATGGGCAGGTAGTGAACCTGTACTCCCCGCCTATTTAGTAGGAATGATTCTTGCTGGGAGTGCAGCAAAAGATACCAAATGGATAAAACGTCTTAGAACTTTAACTATCGGCTTTTTAACACCATTCTATTTTTTAAGAGCAGGAATGCTTGTTTCATTACCTTCATTAGTGATTGCTCCAGTAGCTTTTTTAGTATTAATTGGAGGCAAAATTATCTCTAAAATTTTTGGCCTATACCCACTTGTAGGTTTATTCAAAAAAGACCGTAAGGAAAGATGGTATTATACTCTAATGATGTCCACAGGTTTAACATTTGGTACAATATCCGCATTATACGGTCTAACAAATAATATTATTACTGAAACACAATATTCATATATAGTTGCAGCAGTTATTGCCAGTGCAGTTATACCAACTATTATTGCCGGAATATTTTTTCTCCCTAAACATCAACTTGACAAGAATACACTTAAAGACAAACTTCAAATAAAAGAATGCGAATCAATTGAAGAAGGTTAAATAAAAAATATTATCAATAACCTTTGTAGCAGCCTTTTGTTGTCGGGTATTTATTCGTATAAATATCTAATGTCGTGGCAATTCTCTTAATCGTTTAAATATTATCAGTCGCGGCCTGTCTAAGCTTATTGACTTGAAGTCGGTTCCGGGTCATTCACTTCATAACCGCCTTGCTTCCAGGCTTGTCTCATCGCAGGATTCTTCATAAGATAATTATCCCTGCGGGTTTATCAACCCGGTTGAATGGGCAAGAAAAATATCAAAAGAATGGTGATTGCCAACCGTGAATACAATTAAATAATTTGGAGCCGCTCCATAATTGCATAAAGCTTAAGGGGGAATTAGCATGGATGAACTCTATAGTAAGTATGGCGTTGTCTGCGTCCAGGTAGCGACGCCCAATGCTTATAGCAAGGCGGACGCCGATAAAAATCTCCAGCATGCCTTTGCTATGGTCAGGAAAGCGGTAAAACAAAACATATTTACCGGCGAACCTGTCAAGTTGGCGGCGCTTCCGGAATGCGTGATCCATGGCTTCCCCTATAGCACCAATAAGGAGTATCTGGATAGCGGGGTATATGTGCACATTCCCGGCCCGGAAACCGAAGCTTTCATCGCACTTGCCAAAGAACTGGATATCATCATTGTAACCGGGTCCATGTTCGAGCATGATCCGAAATATCCCGCTCAAATATTCAATACATGCTGTATCGTTAGTCCCGACGGCCTTCTTCTCAAATACCGTAAAGTGAATCCCTGGGTGCCGGACGAGGGGAGTACCAGCCCGCTTCAACTTAAACAATATGCCGAACCGCTTTTCCCGGTAGTGGATACCCCTTTGGGAAAACTGGGTGTTGTCATTTGTTACGATTTGATTTTTCCGGAAACCGTCAGGCAGCTTGTCTATAACGGAGCTGAAATCCTGATCAGGGTAAGCGCTTATATGGAACCTTGGGTTAATAACGCACCGATGGACTGGTGGAAAGCGACCTCTCAGGCGCGTTCTATAGAAAATATAGTTTACGGCGTACATGTCAACCAGGGCGCCAACTTAAATCAAATGCCGCCATTCGACTTTACCGGAGGCAGTTGTTTGGTTGATTATGAGGGACGTATTATGTCGGAAATAAAGTTGGGCGGCGACAGAATCGTATACGGCCATTTTGACCTTGATGCGTTGCGTGAATGGAGAGCAAGGACATATGAACATTTGGGCATTGCCCATCTTCGCACGGAAGCTTATACTTATTTGGATAAACCCATTTATCCGTGTAAGACGAATGGCCCGGATGAATTAATCACCATGGATCAGACAATTTATTTTTCCGATGTCGCGCGTCGGGTAATGGGCTACGAAAATTATGACCGTCTGCAGAATTCATCATCCGTCCCTTTGAAAATGTTTCGGTAATGTGCTCTTGAAGAATCGCTTGACGGCAGCTTCATCCAAACATAAAAAGAACACCGCAGAAAGCGGCGTTCTTTTTATGTTTGGATGAAGAGATTCCTTGAACGGCTCTTCCGCCCTCCAGAGAGATAACGGCGCTCAAAAGCAAGAAATCTCCTAAAAAGTATTATATGCCCATCGGCAAAAAAGATTCCATTGAAACTTGTCTATATTTAGGAGACAGCGGAAAGTCTTTTTTGCTTTTTTGAAGTATTCCTTAAATTTTATGTTAATATCAAAAAATAAAGGGATAATAATACTAAATTTTTATTAAAGAAGCGGTTGAGTATGCAAACAAATTTAGCTAACGAAATAGCGGATAAACTGCATTTATCGGTTGAGGCGGTCAATAAAAGGGACGCTATAAAAAATACTTTTATGCAAATAAAAAATGATCCGCAATTATCCGAATCAATCCGAAAAAGAAAGCATCCGAAAAAGAAAGCATGTATAAAGAAATGGCGGCTATCTATCAAAACATGGTGAATGCGGCTAACCAAAGTTAAAAAGGCTTTAAAACTTAAACCCAATTTTTTTCCCTCTCAGAGCGGAAGCGTCTCTATAAAAAAAAAGTAACCTCATTAAATATGGGGTTACTTTAATTTTGAAAAATGCTATAATAAATAATTGATCTTAACGGCTATTAGTATAAAGGATGAAAGCCTTAAGCGCATAATCAATAAACCGGCATGGGGCAGACCAGTCGCCCGAGAACGGATATTTATTATTAATCACAAATAGGCGGTATTATTAATATGAAAGATATTAATAAAAAAGATACCAAAGATCAGCGCATCGCTTTGTTCGATTATTTAAAAGCGTTCTTTATTTTTCTGGTGATTATTACCCATTATTCCTGGACAGACAGCGAGCGGCTCAATATCTTATTTCCATTTATAGTCAGCATGGCGATTCCCGGGTTTATGCTTATATCGGGTTATCTTTTGTATATGTCATGCGAAAGAAAATATCAGACGTCTATTGCCGATTTATACGCTTGGGACATCCTCATTGGCAAATTTCTGCGGTTTACGCTTCCTTTTCTTGTCGCGCTTATTGTAGAAATTGGTTTCCAAATGTTTAACCATACCGATATATCGCTATCTTCAGTCGTGCATCTGTATCTGGTCGGCGGTAAAGGCCCCGGCAGCTATTATTATCCGCTGATGATCCAGTTGATTTTTATTTTTCCGGCGCTGTATTGGTTAATGCGGCGCGGGTCGATACGCGGGCTTATCATAATCGGCGTTGCAAATCTAACCTACGAGATTATGATTCATGCGTACGGAATGGGCGCGGCTTGTTATCGTCTGCTGGTTTTTAGATATTTATTAATGCTTGGCTTTGGCTGCTATTTATATATAAATAAAGATGAAAAGCAAAATAAGATCGCGTTGTTGATCATGATAGCCATCGGCATCGCCTATATCGTAGTCACAAAATATACGGGGTATGAAGAAAAACTATTCACATATTGGACGAGCACGTCTATGATGACGGCGTTTTGGATATTTCCCGTATTTTATATGGTCTACAAATTATTGCGGGACGCCCGTCCAAGTAAAATTCAGATTATCGGCAAAGCGTCATATCATATTTTTTTGACTCAGATGGTTTATTACGGCTATGTCTTTCGCTTAGTGAGGGGGTATCTCCCCGATTTTACGTTGATCCATCTTTTGGTGAACGTGGTCTTTTGTATTTTCCTCGGCATGATTTTTTACCTTGTTGAGAATAAGATCAATAAAATCGTTTTGCGTAAGGTCCTTTCATGGGGGTGCATAATAATCGTTTAACGAATCCATGAATTATAGGTGCCGGTCCAATCAATCAATCGATCAATCAATGATCGCCGCATACGATCATTTTCTTAAAATAATTTGTTCTTTGCAGAAAACCCCGCCTTATGGCGGGGTTTTAGTTTTCATATTGTTTTAATATATTAATTCAGTTCGTTGATAAGGATTCATTTCCCCGCTGATTAAACAAAACGACCGATGTAACTAAACCTAAAGCCAAAATATTTTTTAAGATTTAACATAAATCTTACAGAATCATGATAGAAATAATTGAGAATACTACGGTATAATAAAATAAAATTATGATTGGATGAAATATATGATAATTGATCAAATTAAATCAGGTATATTGCCGGCCATGACAAAAAGAAATATATTATTTGCGGTTGGAATGATACTCATGGTTTTATGGTTGGTATTATATACAATAATCGTTCAAGATATTGTTAAAATAATATATAGTTGATATTTTAAAAACGGAGCGACCGTAATAACAAATAACCCCGTCTAATGGCGGGGTTATTTGTTATTACGGTCGATTTTGATTAAGGTGCATTTTCAGATAGACAAGGCGCCGCCAATCAAGCATCTAGTCTCCGGTGATATGTGACCTAAATGAAACCGCCTGGTATAAATGGATTTGTTTTTAATCGTGGCATATATTTTTGCCATAGCACAAAAAGTGCCGGAGATGTTTTGGCTGATTTCATTGCCAATTCGCGGCACAAAGATTGGCAAACCGCTTTTTGTTAAAGCAAAATTTAATTGGCTAAAAATTTTTTACTTAATACGAAATCTTTGATACAATGATTATGTTAACTAATAATAGTTACTAATTATTAGCATTCAAGCATTGATTTATGATAACGGTAGGGAGGATATACCTATGGTCAAAGAAAAGAAAATAACCATCACAAAAGACGGTCCCTATTTAGTGGAAGGCAATATACCGCTACGTGAAAAAATCAACACCCTGAACGCGAATCATGAGCATGAGTTTGTGGCAGGCCGGGAGTTTGCCCATGGGGAGACCTATCTGCTGTGCCGCTGCGGACATACGTCCACGCCGCCTTTTTGCGACGGCGCCCATTTGCACACCCTTTTCGACGGTATTGAAGTCGCATCTCTCAAATCATACAAGGACCGCGCTGAAGTCACGGACGGCCCGGAGTTGACTTTGTTGGACGACGGGCGCTGCGCCTTGGCTAAGTTTTGCCATAGGGCGATGGGTAGCGCGTGGGCTCTGGCTGAAAATTCGGATGATGCCGACTGTAAAGAAGAGGCGATTACCGCCGCTTGCGACTGCCCGACCGGCAGACTGGTTGCGGTGAATAAAAACGGTAAAGAGATCGAGTATCATTACGAGCCCTCCATCGATATTATCCAGGAACCGACGCAGGGAGTCAGCTCGGGTATTTTCGTCAAAGGCGGCATTCCCCTGGTCTCTGAAAGCGGCAAGGTCTATGAAACCAGGAACCGCTATATGCTGTGCCGTTGCGGCCGTTCTAACAATAAACCCTTTTGTGACGCCAGCCATGTGAGGACCGATTATGTCGACGATAAGGCGGGAGTACAGCGGGATTAGGGGAACAGGAAAAGCCGCTTGTATTATAAATGCGCCTTTGTCGTTGTTCGTGTCGCATTCGGCGCAATTAACACAAACAATTGCAAGCCGGAATTGCCCCGCTTCGCCTGGGTTGTTCTTATACGGTGTTGATCTTGGACAGTAACATTTAATGGAACGAAATTCTTTAGCGTTTTACTTTCGGTGGTATATTTGATAAAATATGGGCGAATGGTATTACGCCGCCACGCGACTTGACAATTGAAATAGGAGGAACGCTTATGGTCAAAGAAAAGAAAATAACCATATTGAAAAACGGCCCCTATCTGGTGGAAGGTAATGTCCCTTTGGCGGAAAAATTGAATGTCCTCAAAACACACCGCGTCCATGAACTTGTGGAGGGACGGGAGCTTCCCCAAGCGGAAACATATCTTCTTTGCAGTTGCGGGCATTCGTCTAACCCGCCTTTTTGTGACGGAGCCCATGAGACAATCGATTATGACGGCACCGAAACCGCCCCCTGCGAAAAATACAGAAAACGCGCCAAGCGGGTGGAGGGTCCGAATCTCACCATGCTGGATGACGGACGGTGCGCTTTGGCAAAGTTCTGCCATGGAGAAAAAGGCAACGCCTGGACGCTGACCATGAGCTCTAACTATCCGGATTGCAAAGAAGCGGCCATCATCGCCGCAAGCAATTGTCCCACCGGGAGGCTCGTGGCCCTTGACGACGAGGGCAATGAAATAGAAAACACCTATGAACCGTCCATAGATATTATTCAAGAACCCATCCAGGAATTCAGTTCCGGTATTTTTGTCAAGGGCGGTATTCCCCTGGTTTCAGAAAGCGGCAAGGTCTACGAAACCCGAAACCGGTATATGCTTTGCCGGTGCGGTCATTCTTACATCAAACCGTTTTGTGACGGCGCGCATATGGAGTTTAATTTTGTCGACAATAAAGCAGCTAAGAAAAAGAAAAAGAAAAAAGAAAAGAAATCTTCAAAATAAGCACTGGAAAATAATGCGTAATTTGTACGGTTAATTTGAATAAGGAAGATAGTATTCCTTAATGCACGTATTTGATGTTATTTGTGCAAAATTATTTTTCGGTGACACAAAAAATTACAAGTCAGTTTTTATGGAAACCCCGTTTTTACGGGGTTTCTTTTATACCAAGCCCAAGATCCGCGCGGTATTGGCAACGATAAAGCATATCGCCATGCCTGTTATTGTCGGCACAAGAAAGGATACCAAAGTCCACTTCCAGCTTTGCGATTCTTTTTTTATGGTTAAACATGTGGTGCCGCACGGCCAATGCATCAGGGAAAACAACATAACACATATGGCCGTAAGCCAGGTCCAACCATGAGAAATCAGAAGCTGTCTTAATTGATCCAGACTATCCAGTTCCATGATGCTTCCCGTTGCCAGATAACTCATGATAATGATAGGAAAAATAATTTCGTTTGCTGGAAAACCGAGAATAAAGGCTAACAATATGAAGCCGTCTAAACCGAGTAGCCGGGCAAACGGGTCCAGAAAGCCCGCGCAATGAGACAACAGGCTAAGATCACCCACATAGATATTTGCCAGAACCCAAATGATCAATCCCGCAGGAGCGGCTACGACAATGGCGCGCTTCAGTACGAATAATGCCCTGTCAACGATAGACCTGACAATGACCCTGCCGATTTGCGGTTTCCGATAGGGGGGGAGTTCTAGGGTAAAAGATGAGGGGAGCCCTTTCAGTATGGTTTTTGAGAGCAGTTTCGATATCAATAAGGTCATTACCACGCCAAGGACTATGACGGCTGTTAGCAGCAAGGTGGCAGCCACCGATTGCATCGGTCCGGTAATGACGCCCGCAAAAAACATGGTGATGATGGCGATCAAGGTTGGGAAGCGTCCGTTACAGGGTACGAAATTATTAGTTATAATGGCGATCAGCCGTTCTCTCGGCGAATCGATAATCCGGCAGCTAATAATCCCCGCAGCATTACATCCAAATCCCATACACATGGTCAATGCCTGTTTCCCGCAAGCGCATGCCTTTTTGAAAAAGTTATCAAGATTAAAGGCAATTCTGGGTAGATACCCCAAGTCCTCCAGCAGAGTAAAAAGAGGGAAGAATATCGCCATAGGCGGAAGCATCACTGAGACGACCCATGCCAGCGTCCTGAAGATACCCATAACCAGAACGCCTTGCACCCATGGCGGGGTGTCTGCCCAAAAGAAGAAAGCGCTCAGCTGATCTTCGATCCAAAAGAAGAAAGCGGCGAGCATTTGCGAAGGATAATTGGCGCCGGTAATCGTTAACCAGAAAACCACTCCCAGAAGACCGATCATAATGGGAATGCCAAAGACTCTGGAGGTGAGAATTTTATCAATTTTTCGGTCCGTGCGATTATATGTATCGCCATTAAAGACAACGGTTTTACCGCTTATTCTTTCCGCGGTAGAGACGATCCGTGAGACAATCTTATCCCTTAAAAGATCGTGATCAATCCCTGCTTCATCTAATATTTTTCGTGCTTCTTCTAATTGATGGGCGACGGTTTGGTCGCTCATGACGTCGAAGCCCACATATTGTTGCAAGGCGTTTAATAAGGTTTCATCGCAGTCAAGGAGTTTTATAGCGACCCAGCGGCTGTTGAGTTTCCCGGCCAAATGATCCTTTAGCGCCGGTTCCAGCAGCGCGATTGCCGCTTCGATCGTCGTATCGTAGCGGATCGAAAGCAAAGAGGTGTCGATAGTCTGATTCGTGATATCGTATACCGCATCCATCAGCGCATCCAAACCTATTCCGTTTCTTGCGCTGGTACCGATAACGGGTACGCCAAGCTGCTTAGACAGTTCTTTTAGATTAACGGTGATTTTTTTTCTTTTTGCTTCATCCAAAAGGTTAACGCAAACCACCACGTTGGCGGTTATTTCAATCGTCTGGATTACTAAATTTAAATTTCTTTCCAGGCAGGTAGCGTCGGCTACAACGATGGTGGCTTCAGGATTGCCAAAGCAGATAAAATCTCTGGCCACCTCTTCTTCCACAGAATTGGCCATCAGTGAATATGTGCCCGGCAGATCAACCATGATAAAATTCTTATCTTTGTGGCGATATTTTCCCTGGGCATTAATGACTGTTTTACCGGGCCAGTTACCGGTGTGCTGATTGAGCCCGGTTAAACTATTAAATATGGTGCTTTTCCCGACGTTCGGATTCCCGGCGAGTGCTATAATTTTATTATCGGCATTGATCCGTTCGATATTAAGCTGATCCCCCAAAACGCCTGTTCCGGTTGAATGGCTGGTCAGACCCATTTTCAAGTCCTCCTATTATATTTAGTCTTAAGAGCTTCAAAAGGCCAACAAGTGCCTGCCCAAGATGGTCTACCTGTAGGCTTAGAGCGCTTCAACCATGATTTTTGATGCTTCTTCGGAACGTAGCGCAATAACAGCGCCTCGAATAAAATAGGCAATAGGGTCTCCTGACGGACTTTTCCCTAACGCTTCTACTTCGGTATCGGAAATTAAACCCAAATCCAGCATTCTTCTCCGGAATGCTCCGTTGGAAATCAGGGTCTTTACCTTTGCTTTTTTTCCTAAAGGCAGATAATTAAGAGGAATAATTTGATCGTTCATATCTTTAACCTCCGGCAATTAATTTTGTGTTCATTTTTATCAATATGGGTCAAAATCAGTGGCGAGAAAAAAGTTTTCCCTATCCTAACATATGAAGAAGAGCGAAATGTGTTACACAACGTTTATGAAGGGGGCGTCAGCGGCTGCAAAGATTAATCGCGCCGAGCAAGCGTAGAGTATGGGTGCCTCCCATAAACCTTAACCGGGTAAAGCAAAGAACCCCAACATATTGGGGTTCTTTGCTGCTAAAATAGATATTATTTTGGGCGAGCAGATTTCTTGCTAAGGCGCTTCCGCTACCGGTTTGCGGCGCTCATTAGCAAGAAATCTGCTCCGAAAATGATTATATGTGCAACCAAGGGATTTATTCAAGAAAAAATTGTCGTAAAGGTAGTGCTGCTTCCGGAAGAATAAAAAAAGCCGCAGTCAGCGGCTTGAATCATTTGTTTTTTTGAATTTATTAAATTTAATTCGTATGATGGCGCCATAAATATGGTAATGGTCGTTATAATAAGCGCGGACTTTTATCCTTTTCTCGTACCGGTCATCATTTTTTTTGATCGGCGCAATCTTGGAAGCGGGGATATTACCGATTCTTCTATGGTTGACATAGACGGCACAGGCGGGAGTTTCCTGGTCTTGCTCATATTTGATCGTAGGAATGATTCTTTTATCAAACGGCGGTTGTTTTGCATAAATCTTTTTTAAAAGCCATTGGCGCGAATCCCCGTCATGATTTTTGGTCGTCACATCCACAACATTGATTTTGATAACCCGATACTTAAACCGATAGCTGCTGATATAAAGGATGATGCCTATCACTTCAAAAAAAACAACGATATAAAGCTCTTGCAGATAAATCCCGCTGATACCCCATAATATAAATAAGATGCCCAGGACACGCAAACAGGTGACCATATCCATATCCCCCTATTTGTCAATTATAGGAAATAATTGAGGATTAACTTAAGTAGGGTTATTTTATAGGTATATTTCAACTTTATACTAAAATAATGTATTTAGCAACAAAAAGTATGGATTTGTCTAAACTTAATACACATTTATGCCTAAATTGAATTTAATCTGTGGATTTATTATCAGGGATCGTGATAGCGGGCCAGGTGGATATTAAATCATTGCGGCTTTATGATAAAAGTTTATATTAAATAGTAATATTCCCGGATGCCTCCCAATAAAACTATATTTTCTTACCGTTAGCTATTCGAATTATGGTATAATAAAACAAAAAGAGCATACAGCTCGGCAATTTTTTAATCGGAAAGAGGGGGTTTAATGAAGAAAAATTAAGAAAACATCCTATGTTTAGAGTTTCTATAGATATGTCTGAGCAGTCCACCGGGTTGAGACTTAATTTCTAAATTAATATATAGCATTCATTAAAGCGGTATTTCAGTGAATTTAGTTACAGGATTTTTTTAGTAGATAAGCGAAAGCTGCTATTAATTATAATAAACAGTTATGCTTATTTATTGAGTTCGTGTATACAACTATTGTTGCTTTTGAACGTTATTCTTATAATAAATCTAGTTGAATTTTTTAAATACCTTAATCGGTACAATAATATTCATGAGGGGAGGGGAGTTCTTGTTCTTGCTTTGGGAAAAAATTAAAGAAAGTTTTTTTTCTGCGCTCCCTATTATTCTGTTAGTTTTAATTATCAATCTCACAATTTTGCCCTGCGAGATATCTGTCTTAATTAACTTTTTTGTTGGAGCAATATTAGTAATTTTAGGCATGGCATTATTCTTATACGGAGTAGAAATGGGAATTACCCCTATTGGTAATTTACTGGGAGCCTCTGTAAAAAGGATTCAATCAAAGATATGGGTAATTGCTCTTGCTGGAATTATTTTAGGATTTTTTGTTTCAGTCGCAGAGCCGGATTTACATATCTTGGCAGGTCAAGTTGATGCTGTTACGTCCGGTTTTATTGATAAATTAAGTATCATTGTTGTTGTGTCTATTGGTATTGCGTTATTATTTTCATTCGGCTTAATCAGAATTCTATATAATATTCCTTTGTATATTATCTTAACAATACTTTACACGGTGATTCTAATCTTATCTTTTTTTACACCTCCTCATTTTTTAATTATTGCTTTCGATTCATCCGGTGCTACTACCGGTGCTCTGACTGTTCCTTTTTTTCTTGCGATAGCCATGGGTGTTTCTTCATTAAAAAAGGACGTAAAGGCTGCTGAAAAAGACAGCTTTGGATTGATTGCTATTGTCTCTACAGGAGCAATTATTGCAGTGATGTTAATGGCTATTATATCTCCACAAGAGACAGTTTCTAGCCATGTGGAAATCGCCGTATCCTCTTCAACAAATATATTTACGTCGGTTATCATGTATTTAACAGAAAAAACAACGGATAGTCTCTTAGCTTTTGCTCCGCTTTTAATAATATTTTTAGTTTTTCAAAAAATATTATTTCATCTACCTAAAAAACAAAGAAATAGAGCCTTATTGGGGATTTTATATTCCTTTATTGGATTGTCAATATTTTTAACCGGAGCGTATTCTGGGTTTATTGATATCGGAATCAAAATAGGCTATAATTTGGCTGCGATGGATAATAAAGCTTATTTAATAATTATTGGATTTTTACTGGGGTTATTTATTGTTTTAGCAGAACCGGCAGTATATGTTTTGACAAAACACATCGAAAATGTCACAAGTGGATATATTAACAGAAAAATGGTTTTAAGTGCGCTAGCGATTGGAATAGGTATATCAGTCGCTCTTTCAATTTTGCGGATACTGATTCCATCGCTACAGTTATGGCACTATTTGTTACCGGGTTATATCATCGCAATAGCAATGTCATATATTGTTCCTAAAATATTTGTGGGAATTGCATTCGATTCGGGAGGTGTTGCTTCCGGTCCTATGACAGCAACATTTATCCTTGCCTTTACACAAGGTGCAGCAGAATCAATAAGTACTGCCGATCCACTAGTCGATGGGTTTGGAATCATCGCAATGGTTGCCCTCACCCCACTAATAACAATACAGATTCTGGGTCTCATATATAAAAGCAAGAGCAGGAAGAGAGGATGTAATAATAATGAATTTGAATCCGGAAATAACTGAAATAGATTTATTATACGTCATTGTTCATGACGGACAAGGCGATAAGGTTATGAAAATTGCCAAGAAAAATGGGGCTTTAGGAGGCACCATCTTCTTAGGTCAAGGGACAATCACTTCTTCCAAACATAGAGGAATAACATCATTGGGATATTATAAAGAAATTATTCTGATCGCATGTCATAGACATGTCGCATTAAATATTATACGTAAATTAGATCAAAAAATTAAATTATATAAACCAAATCATGGGATTGCTTTTACAATTTCACTTGTAGGGGCCTGTGGCTCAAAAAAGTGTATTTTTTGTACGGAAAATAACCACGGAGGAGATGAAAAACCAATGTATCAATCTATTATTATTATTGTAGAAAAAGGAAAGGCTGAAGATATAGTAGATATAGCGAGTAAGGCGGGTGCGAATGGAGCCACAATTATTAACGCGCGTGGAGCGGGCATTCATGAAACCAGCAAGATTTTTAATATAGAAATCGAACCGGAAAAAGAAATAGTCTTAATAATTGTGAAAGAAGAGTTAACAAATACCATTATTTCTTCAATTAAAACAAACTTTAATATTGACAAGCCTGGCAATGGCGTTCTTTTTGTACAAAATATTAATCAAGTGTATGGTTTATATGATTGATAAACTTTTTAGGAAAGCCGGGTCTTCTCCAACGATAAAAAGACGGTGATCTATTCGGTCACCCGCCTGGAGATTGCCAAACTGCGTTCCATTATTCACGAAAAGATCCTAAAGCGTTTGTCACCATCAACGACGTCGACGACGTGATGGGCGGCGAGCATAAAAAACACGCCATTCACTGATCCGGCAAATATTTTATGCGGCAGAAGCCGCCTTCAATAGATAATTCAACCCCGCCGAAAGCGGGGTTTTTCACGTCGTCTATGACTTTGTTTCAAAGATGAAATTTCTGCAACCATTTGATTTTGCTCTACTTTTCATGCATAATAGGATTCGGGAGTGTTTATATGGCTGAATTTATAAATCATAAACCGCAAGCCGCGGGCTGCTGAGCGCCGGAAAACGATGCCGGTCGGCATCAGGCGGCCCCGGATACGGAAAACTGTCAAATCTGCGGTGCGCCGCTGGATTATTTGCTTGTCGGCAAAGAATTGACCTGTCTTCATTGCGGAAAAACGGAGATAGGTAATATTTGCTGCCCGAACGGGCATTATGTATGTGACGATTGCCATGGCAAAGATCTTTTTCGTGTTATTTCGGAGGATATCCAAACCGCCCGGGAAACGGATCCTTTTGCGATTGCCGAGCGGCTGATGGCAGATGTGAGAGTGCCGATGTTGGGCTGCGAGAATGCCTGGATTTCCGCGGGCGCGTTGATGGCGGCGCTAAGAAACGAAGGCACGCTTTCCATCACGGCGGATCAGATCGCGGAAGTCTTACAGCGGACGAAAAGACAAGCCATTGGCGGCTATTGCGGTCTAACCGGCGTTTGCGGCATTGTCCCGGCCATCGGCGCCTCTTTCAGCGTGATTCTAGGCGCGGCGTGCCCTAAAGACGTTGAAACGGCCCAAACCATGCGCATTGCCGGAAATATTGTCCAGGCCATCTCCGGCTTGGCCGGGCCTTGTTGCTGCAAGGCTTTCGTCAGGATCGCCCTGGCGGAGGCGGTCGCGGCGGCCAGGGAATTGTTCGGCGTCGCCCTGCCCGGCGCGCCGCCGGCGCGTTGCACCTATTGCGCGCGTCATCCCCATGGTTGCCGCCAAGAAAAATGCCCGTATTTTATGCCGTAGCAAATTAAAAATTTTATTTTTTATCAAACCGAACGTGAAAAACTAAAGTAAAAAGCAAGCGGTAAAGCCATTTTACCGAAAAATTAGCTTGACAAGGTCCGCTGGTTTTGATACTATATTTGTTGCGTGTGGTGGATGTGGCGAAGCGGTTAACGCACCGGGTTGTGGTCCCGGCACTCGAGGGTTCGAAACCCTTCATCCACCCCAATGAATGGTTTGGGCTGGGCGAAGGCGTTTGACCGAAGGAGACGGCTTTGCCCGGCGTCTTATAACCGCGGACTTGGCGAATGACCAAAATATTGGGGTGTAGCCAAGCGGTAAGGCAACGGACTTTGACTCCGTCACCCGCAGGTTCAAATCCTGCCACCCCAGCCAATATGAGCCATTAGCTCAGTCGGTAGAGCACCTGACTTTTAATCAGGGTGTCCGGCGTTCGAATCGCCGATGGCTCACCAAAAGGGTATTACACGAACATTTATTACTTCAAATTCGGTTTTGTGGTAATAGTTTGGTTGTAATACGAAAAGAAATAAGCGATTTGGTTAAAAGCCAAACCGCTTATTCTTTATTGCGATATACACCAAATAGTGGTAAAGTCTATATTGTGGATATGTTGATATTAATTAACTTTGGTACCAATACGGTTACCCTTAATTTAGGAGGGATTTTACATGAAAACTAATAGAATAATTGAAATTCCCATATATGGAGTAAGCCGAGAAAATTATAAAAAAAGATGGGACAAAATTAGAGACAATTATATCGCTTATTTAATAAAGCAAGGAGAGGACATAGAATCTGCTCAAGAAATATGTCAATATAGCCAGTATGAGTACAGACCTAATTGGGATTATAACCATATAATTGGCTTTATACGAGTTAATTTAATGAGGCGTGGATTAGTTGTCTCGTTATATTTAGCATCGACCAAAAGATATCGTATAGATGGTATGACACGCCACAATTTATTGCAACAATATTTTCATAATGAAGATGTCTGCTATGAAATAAAGTCATCTGATACCAATGAACAAATAATTGAAGAACTTAGAAACATAATCAATTTCATGATATCAGTAGACGTGCCAAAACGTTATTATATTGATTTTACTGCTTTTGATGATATGATAAATTATTTGGATATTAAAAGAATGTATGAAAATTTGGTTTTTGAAATGGAGGCTCTATGAAAAGTCCGTATTTTAAAGCCATACCGACTGCTTTTCTATATCTGGTTGTTTTTTTTCTTACTGTTTTTGGACCAATTTTTGTATTTGGATTAGCATTTTTAATAATTAAGTACTTTGCGGTTGATAGAGTGTTTACTTTGACGATTGCAAGTTTATTGGTGCTCTTTGGTGTATATTTAGTTTCATTCAAGGATAAAGTGGCGGAAATTGTTAAAGAAAAATTAATTAATGAAAAAACAGAAGAAATAGGCAATGCCATAAAAGGTAAAGAAAAAGAGCTTGAGGTTATAGATAAATTATTACTTGAAAAACAACAGTCTTATCCCTGGCTAGCACAACAGTTTGCAGATTATCATCATTTAATCGATGAGGATTTAGTAAAAAAACTAAAAAACAAAAGTCATCCAGCTCTAGTCGCAAGTGAAAAAGTTAAAGAAATCGCAAAAGAAAAGCGTGAATTGATAAAAACTAATAAGATGCTTGAATATCAAATACACTATTATGAAAATATATTTCCTTGGTTAGAAGAATTTAAATTGATTGACCCAAATGAAGCCTGGTCTCTAGTCAAAGGTATGAATTATGATGAGAATGATGAATATCAGAATTTAAAAAGCTGGTTGTCTCCCGCGGAATATAATCAATTACCTTCTGAAAAAAAATATCAACTAGCATTGGATAGATATTTAACACGTGAAAAAAATAATTGGGAGGTGGGGCGAGATTATGAAAGATATATTGGGTATTTATATGAATTAGAAGGATTTACAGTAGAATATATTGGTGCCCTCAAGGGATTTGAAGATATGGGGCGAGATTTAATTGTTTATAAAAATGATGACATTTTTATTATTCAGTGTAAAAGATGGAAAGTAGAAAAGGTGATTCACGAAAAACATATTTTTCAGCTATTTGGTAGTGTTGTGCACTATAAATTAGAGCAACCAAAGTCTAAGGCAATTGGGTTATTCATTACTACTTGTAAAATGTCTGAATTAGCAAAAAGCTGTGCTGAATATCTTGGAATACAAATACGGGAGAGTTGCCTTTTTAGAGAATATCCATTAATAAAATGTAATATCTCAAAGAGAACTGGCGAAAAAATTTATCATTTACCATTTGACCAACAATATGACAAGGTTGTGATTGATAAAAAAAGAAATGAGTGTTATGTTAAAACTATCAAGGAGGCTGAATCTAATGGATTCCGTAGAGCATGGAGATGGCATCCAGATGATAATTAATTTATTTAGAGATTGAAAGGGGAATATTATGGGGGTTAACATTGGGTTTGATGGTAGCTATTTTGAGGCATGGTTTGATGATACAAATTGCTAAAGAAGAAAAAACCCTTGTTGAAATTGAGAAGGAATTAGCAAAAAAAAGCGCTCAATTACTAAATATTACAATACCTCAAATCAAGTTTTTCCTCAATAAATTAAAAATTGGCGACATAGATAATATTAAGTATCGTAAATCATTGATAAATATTTTTGTTAACGCAATTTATCTCTATAATGACAAACTGACCTTAAATTAAATTCTGGCAATAACAGTGTTACAAATAAATACGGATTACTTGCATTGAAAAGTATGGAAAAATATATAGTTCGTATATTGAAAAACTTGGCTCACCAAAAATCCTGCTAGAAGTCCCTGTTTCAGGAAATCTAGCAGGCTTTTTTATTTAATTGTGATGGAAATTTATCCAAAAATTATTGTTAATCTATAAAAATTGAGTAAAAAATTGATAAATAGATATATATTTTCTTTACAAATGACATAATTATGGTATACTGTAACTCGGTGGGTCGATATTAATGACTTCACGGCCTGTATAAGGTGAGTTTTTGTTCGGAGGCATTGTTTTGAAATTAATCAAAATTTTAGCTTTATGCGTGATTCCGATCTTGGTTATTTCAATAATATTGATTAATCTTAGTTTTGGTGCGTTTTTTAAATCCCATGTTCTTAACCATGAAAACGAGCAAGTGAATTTGGCTGCAGTCAATATCTCGACTTATTTGAACGGAAAAATTAATGATTATATCGGTTCGGTCGCAGATTGGGCGCATTGGGATGATACATATTATTTTGTTGAAGATGGCCATACGGAATATATCGATTCTAATGTACATGAAAGCACTTTTGATAATTTAGACATAAGTTTTTTTATCGTAACAGATGGGGAAGGCTCAATTTACTTTAGTCGCTATTATATTAATGAAAGCGAGCAATTTGCTGATTTCCCGGATGATTTTTTAAGCGAACAGCATAAGCTTATCGAATTTTTCAGTTTATCTGAAGATATGTCCGGCATTTTACAGATAGGCAGTGAGTTTTACTTTGTTGCAAAAAGCGATATAACAGATTCGCTTGAAGTACAGGCATCCGCCGGAAAACTTATTTTTGGCAGGCTGCTCGACGACGGGATGAAACATGATATCGAAACCATATCCGGGTCTTCCATCCGGTCAATGGCAGTAGTCGGCGCCCCGGATGAGTTCGACTATAATATCAGCGGCCCGGTTTTCTTTAAGGCGCCGACGCTTAACGATGCTGAAGACCTGGTCAATATAGAATTGGCCGTTATCAATGATTTTGATGCGTCCGCTTCCGTGGGGATATCGCTTGACATGCCCAGAACGCAATACATAAACGGCATCCGGGAGGTCGTACGTTTTTCGTTTCTTAATACGGCTTTATATATCGCTTTAATGGTTATTATTTTCAGTTTGATCGGGGCATATCTAAACCGGCGTTTTAAAATGTTGATCGAAGAGTTGAGATCTATTGACGTGGAAAACAGCAAGTCATTGATCATCCCGCCGCGAAAGGACTTCTATGAATTTCAATATATCCGGGAATCGGTCAATTACTTATTAAAACGAATAGAGGATAATCAAAGCGAGCTGATTATAAACAAGGAAAAACTCGAGGCCACTTTGTTTTCCGTCGGCGACGGCGTGATCACCACGGATGAAGAGGGCAAGATAACCTTCATGAACCCGATTGCGGAGAGATTAACCGGCTGGAAATCGGCGGAAGCCGTACGTCAGCCGATCGAAGAGGTATTTTTAATCATTAACGAGTTCAGCAGGGAAACGGTGGATTCCCCGGTCCGGGAAGCCCTTTCCACCCGTCAAATCGTCGAACTGGAAAACCATACGCTGCTGATCGCAAAAGACGGTACGGAAAGAATAGCGGAAGACACAGCGGCTCCGATACGCAATATAAACGAAGAAATTATCGGCTGTGTTCTGGTTTTCAGGGATGTAACGGAAAGAAAAACAAAACAGAAGTACATCGAATTTCTCAGTTATCACGATCAACTCACGGGGTTATACAATCGTAGGTTCTACGAAGAAGAGAAGCGGCGCTTAGACGTTAAAAGGAATATGCCTATTTCGATTATTTATGCGGATGTCAACGGCCTCAAACTGATCAATGATGCCTTCGGTCATATGGTTGGAGATAAGATCATTCAAAAGATTGCCGAGGTATTCAAAAAAGAGTGCCGGGCGGATGATATTATCGCCAGGGTCGGCGGGGATGAATTTATCCTGCTGTTACCGAGAACGGATGGCTTATTTGTGGAAAGTATTGTAAATAGGATCAAGCAACGCACTCAAGCCATTACATATAAAGCTGTGGCGGTTTCGGTCGCCTTTGGTTGGGGAACCAAAACAGAGGAAAGCCAGACGGTTGCGGATATCATTAAAAGCGCCGAAACGCAGATGTATAATACGAAGATCCTATATAATACCAGCAAACGCAATGATGTTATTAAATCAATCATGAATACGTTAATGGTTAAAAGCCCTAGGGAAGAGGCGCATTCCCAAAGAGTACGTTCGCTGTGCGCGCAGCTAGGAGAGGCTTATGGCCTGGAAGCCGATCAGGTCAAAAAGTTAAGCGTCGCGGGTGAATTGCATGATATCGGTAAAATCGCTATAGACGATTCTATCCTTAATAAAGTTGGCAGATTATCCGTTAAAGACATTATTCAATTACAAAAGCATTCCGAGACAGGCTACAGGATTTTGGGTGCGGTTGGGGAATTTGCCAATATTGCCGAATCCATTCTCGAACATCATGAGCGGTGGGATGGCTCCGGCTATCCAAAAGGCTTGAAGGGCGAAGAGATTTCCTGGGAGGCGCGGGTTATCGCCATCGCTGATTCCTATGATGCGATGACTTCTGAAAGACCGTATCGGAGCGCCACCATGAGCGTGGAAGAAGCTGTTGCGGAACTAAGGAGTAATGCCGGCAGCCAATTCGATCCGGACTTGGTGGAGGTCTTTATCAATCGGGTTGTTTTGGTTTCAAATGAGCCGGTTAATAAATAGAAGCCGCAGAATTAATATTTATTTTGTAAGCGGAAGCCGGATGATTGGCTGCATTCGTACTTGTTCGACGGCGTTTATGTCGCCGATGGCTCACCAACAAACCCTGCCAGACACTATGATATGGTGTGTTGGCAGGGGTGTTTTTTGGAAAATGCCGTTATTTGAAGAATTTTAACGCATTATGGAAGGTAAATTGGAAGACCAATTTTTACATACATCTTGATAAAACTGCAAAGATTCTGATTTTTATACAGTAGGCTGGAGATTCAAATCCCATCAGCTATTAATACAATAGCAACCTAAAAACAGTCTACCATGAAGGTGGGCAGTTTTCTTTTTTTCAGTAAAAACATTATCTTAAAGGTTATTTTGATTATAAACATGCTCTCATTTTAAAAGTTAGGAATAGTATATCTCATAAAAATATCCGAGGAGGAGTTCTTATGTATCAAAACAGGATTAGGCCACCTATTTTTGTTCAATTAAATGAACAAAGAACAGACCAATTTATTTTTCAAACAATTATTGATAAGGCAACAGCTGCAGAATTATATATTGAACTATTAAACAAATCACCAAACGATTTTGTTTCCAGATTAATTGAAGGAATACGCTTAAATAACTTGACTGATTTAGAAGTGTATCAGAATCTATATCTCCAAAACTTTGGCCCTATCCCAAGTTTTACTGTCCAGAGAAATGAAGTCATCAACTATAAAGAGGCCATTTTATCGGCTTTAGAAAATGAGATTAGGGTAGTAGATACTGCTCGTAGATTTCTAGCCGCAGGAGAAAATCAATTGGGGAGTGACATATACAGAGCCACTTTACTCCAAGATACAGCAAATCTATCTATACTTGGTACAATATATAATTCATTAGTATAAAGTTCCTGTAAATATAATATAGTTTAGCTGAATATTTAAAATGAATTTGAGTTGGATATTTAGATTTCAGTTAATCTGTTTTCTGCCTTTAACAAAAAGCTTAAAATCGGGCGGGGATTTCCCCGTACCGGTTTGATTCCGGTCTGTGGCATAGAGACAAAAGCCTACCTTACGGTAGGTTTTTTAATTTAGTTTTGAATCTCATTGGCTAGATCAGTTAGAAAAAAACTAAAACTAAAACAAAAACCTAAAACAAAAATAAGCCCAGCACGAGCACGATTGTCCTGTAAACACAAAATATAATTTCTGCTACAGAGGAATAGCAATGCAAAATATTATTACAAGCTGATTTACATTTTTTATGGTCTAATATAAGATAGATGCTGGTGTCTGTTGGTAATAAATAGAAGTTCATAAAACCTCACTGAGAATTACCTAAAAAATAACCGATGGCTTACTAAAAGAAAAACCTGCTAGGTGAATCAAATTAAGTTTTCTAACAGGTCTTTTGTTTTTTAATTGTTTATATATGTTGGACATGGTAATATATAGTAAAGTTATGTAGTTAGAATGATTAAAGTTAAATTAATAGATCAAAGCCTTAAAGGGAGTTGATTGATTTGCATAATGAAAGTAATTTAAAATTAGGATTTTTAATCGGTGCTGGTGTGTCTATGCCTGCTGGCATGCCATCTACAGAGGATATTACGAATCAAGTATTATCAGGGGAAAGGTACTATCGGCATAGTAATACAATTTATGATTTTTTTGAGGACAAATTATTCGCTTGCTATGTTCCGGCAATTCTTGAATTTTTAGGCTGGGTTAAGTATGATCTAACTAAATTTCATTATTCCGAACATCCAATAAATTACGAGGATATTTATTATATAGTTGAACAATTACATGACACTATTACAAATGAATTTGAAAATCCTGCGATTAGTCCACTCATCGATCGATATCGTTTATTATTTCAGGTGTTAAATGAGATAAGTTTTGAAAACAATGCAATAAAAGCATTAATAAACCATTTTGATAACGATCATGAAATCTTTGATAAATTAATTAAAGAAAGCTGTAATTATATAAAAGATGTGGTTTGGCATATGTTAGCTAAAGAAGTAAATTGTTTTAAGAATTTAGAAGTTTTTCGGGATATAGCTCAAGATAGCGAAATTAATCAATTTAATATATTTTCCCTAAATCATGATTTAATGTTAGAAAAAGCCTTTGAATCTTGGCAGATAAACTATAATGATGGTTTTATAGATCAAAAAGAAACAACATATAGTTGGAGAAAAAACTTAGAGAATAGAAAAGAAAAGGTAAGATTATTAAAATTACATGGTTCAATCAATTGGTTTCGGTATGGTAGTAGTGAAATTATTGAAAAAATATCACCAGTCCCGGATTCTTTGGAGCGTAATAGTAGGCCGGAGTTTTTAGTAGGCACATTCAATAAAATGCTTCATTACACAAGTGTTTTATATATGAGCTCCGTTTGTGAGTTTTTTCGTTCACTAAATGATATATCAACTTTATTAGTAAGTGGTTATAGCTTTGGTGACAAAGGAATTAATAATATTATTATTAACTGGTTAAATTCAATAGAAGAAAATCGTATGATTATTATTTGCCCTGAACCAGAAAAAACGATTCAATGTGCGAGAGGAGCTATACAAAACAATTGGTCAGAATGGAATCGTTTACATAAAATAATTACCATCCAAAGTGGAATAGAAAGCGTTCAGTGGCTGGACTTAAAGAAAGAAATTGAGTTTTAAGTCGCTATGTAAAGGGAAAGCCCCCTCTATATAGAATTAAACCATTATAATAAGCGGGTCCCTGTCAAGGTGTAAAATTTTGTGTTGCACACATCATTTTACTGTGGGCAAAAGCGCCCCACCCTTGACAGGGAAAAGTTTTACCGGCATTTCAAAACCCTTAAGTTTGTGCCTTTTCTTTGCGGTGTTTGCGGTTCGAGGTTCAGTTGCTGGATGAGGTCGTATTCGATATCGCACAGATATTCGATCACCGCACCAGCGTCTTCCCGGCTTAAATATTGTTCGGGCACGATTGCGATTTTGCATATCAGATCGGAAAGGTTAGCTAGTTTTTCTTGTTTCCCGGCACTAGTATGTAATTCGTACATTGAGGGCACCTCTATATTAGCGTAAGTTATTTCGTATGGTCTTATCCAGTTTAACTGGACTGCGCAGCCTTATTATAATCCAATTAGACTGGATTGTCAAGAGGGAATCTTATGTTTGATAAAAAAACATTTGGACAAAGAATAAGAGAGCTAAGAATAAAAAATCAACTAACTCAAACCCAGTTAGCTGATTTATTGCATTTAAAGAAAACCATGATTTCAGAAATTGAGCGGGGTAATTATGCAACGTCGTTAGAGCGATTATATATACTAGCGGATTATTTCAATGTCTCCACCGATTATCTGTTAGGCAGAACCGATAAAAAATAAATTATTAATCGTTTATCCGGATTCCCGGTAGAATAAAAAAGCCCGCCTTATGGCGGGCCTTAATATTATATTTATGCTTATCCCTAATATGCTTGCTCGATCTGGTTGGATACAAACAAATAGCCGTCTTCCGTCTCTTGCAGGGTTACGGTGCCCTTAAAGCCCCCGTACCCCTCGGCGGCAACGACATCCAATACGATCTGGTCATCGGCTGTCCGGAATCCGCTCACACATTCGCAGGGAATGAAGTTCGTATCGAAATGTTGAAAATACCATGCGTCATATTCGGAAAGATAATCCCAGGTGAGCGGGTTTTCCATCTCGTCGAGCCCTAAACCCGTTTTTTGCTCTAAAAAGGAATTGATTTGTTCTGTGGTCAGCTTATTGAGGTCCCCCGGGATCTCGTCGGTCTCGGCGTTGGTAGCCGCCAGATAGGCCTCTTTTTCCGCTTCCTCGATGATGTCTTCCTGGCGGTCGCTATTGGGGAACCCGGCCCCGTTATAAAACACCATGTCCAGATCGATTTGCGCCGGGTTGTCAAAGTCGGTGCTTAAAAAGCCGTTATTTTCGTTTTGCATGAAAAAGTCGGTGAATGCCGCCAGTTCGTCGGCGTTCAAGTCGGTTACGGCGTCTGCCGTTTCCCCGCTTTGTTCGTCCGTCGTCGCGGCCTCATTGGCGCAACCGCACATGAAGATAAAAAGAACGCTCAACATTGCTAAAATCCAAACCTTACGCATAGTAACACCCCTAGTTTGATGTATTTTGTCCTTTTCTATTATAGCACTTTTAATCAATATATGGCGTAATAATTGGTAAAAATTTACCGGCGCGGGTAAAAAAAAAAGCGCTTTGCAGCGCTCCTTTTTTATTTGGTCAGGCTGTCGCGTAGCGCGATGATCTTCCCCTCCACCGTTTTGATAAAATCGATAAATTCATCGTCGGCTTTACCCGTGGGGTCTTCCAACCCCCAGTCCTCGCGCCGTTTAGCGGGCAGGTAAGGGCAGGTCACGTTGCAACCCATGGTAATGACGATATCTACGGGCGGCAGGGCCTCCAGCAGCTTTGGCTGTTGGCTTTTTTCCATGTCGATCCCGTATAGCTGCTTCATCAGTCGCACCGCGTCCGGGTTGATCTGTTCCTTTACTTCCGTCCCCGCCGAATAGCTCTCGAAAACGTTCCCGGCCAGATGCTTGCCCAGGGCCTCCGCTACTTGGCTGCGGCAGGCGTTATGCACGCAGATAAACGCCACTTTTTCTTTTGTTTTGTTCATAAAAATTCCTCCTATGCTTCTAAAGGCGCAAAGCGGCCTTTGGTATTATTGGCTATCTTAACCAGAGTCAGCATCACCGGGACTTCCACCAGCACCCCCACTACCGTAACCAGGGTCGCCCCCGATTCCAAACCAAATACGGAGATGGAAACCGCTACGGCCAGCTCGAAGAAGTTCGACGCGCCGATCATCGCGGCCGGGGCGGCGATGTTATGTGGCAGCCGCCATTTTTTAGCCCAGATGTAAGCGATGGCGAATATGAAGAATGTTTGGATAATCAAAGGCACGGCGATCAAAACGATATGTGCCGGGTTGTCGACAATAATTTTTCCCTGAAAAGAAAAGATGATGATCAAAGTCAGCAACAACCCGCTTATGGTGACGTTTTTAAATTTAGGGATAAAGCTGTTTTCGAAATAGTCCAGCCCTCTTTTTCGGGTAATCGCACTTCGGGAAATCCACCCCGCAGCAAGTGGAATCACCACGAAGAGCACCACGGAGAGAAAGAGGGTAATCCAGGGAACGGAAATATCGGTGAGCCCTAAAAGTAACGCTACAATCGGCACGAAGGCGACCAGGATAATCAGATCGTTAGTGGCCACCTGCACCAGCGTGTAGGCGGGGTTTCCTTTGGTAAGATGGCTCCATACAAAGACCATTGCGGTACACGGCGCGGCCCCCAATAATACGGCGCCGGCCAGATATTCCTTGGCCAAATCGGCGGGCAGGACGCTCTTGAATATAATGAAAAAGAAAAGCGCGGCAATCCCGTACATAGTGAACGGTTTGATCAGCCAATTGACTACCCAGGTTACAACCAACCCCTTAGGGTTTTGCCCCACTTGTTTGATGCTTTTGAAATCGACCTTGAGCATCATCGGGTAAATCATCAACCAAATCAGGATCGCCACGGGAATGGAAACATGGGCATATTCAAATTTGCTGAGAAATTGGGGGATGACGGGCAGATATACGCCGATGACGACCCCGACGGCCATGCAAAGAACAACCCATAGGGACAAATACTTTTCAAAAAAACTGATACCCTCAAGTTTAGTTTTTTCCATTTTAAATGATCTCCTATACTGTTGTTAACTAAATATTCATTTGTTCTGCCAGATAGTTTTTTACCGTATCTTTATCGTTACGGATATCTTGGCAGTCATACCGGCTGTCCTTATAGATTTGGCATCTTTTCAAATCTTGGACAAACACGGCGGTACTTCGAAATCTTTTTTCTAAATATTGAGCCAGCAATTCGTGTTCTTTCTGGAAATCCTCGCTAAATTTGTAATGTACCCACTGCGTTTCTTTCGATGACGTGATCAGCCGTGCGGTCTTTAATTTATTCAGGTGACGGGAAGCGTTGGATTGGCTCATTGCCAAAAGCAGCTCCAGTTCGCAAACGCAGAGTTCGGCGTTTATTAATAAATTAATGATTCGCAGCCGGTTTTCATCAGCCAATGCCTTAAAAACATCAATCATATGGTCATTCACCTCTTATATGAGTATATTCGATTATAGTAATATTACCATCTATGTTGAAAAATGTCAACCGTAAATTATCAACCGTCACGTTGACGTATATGCCCGCTGCGCATGCTATTTTTACTGGAAAAGGGAAAATCCTGTTTTGAGAGAATATAACTATTTAAATTGGCGCTTTCCTGTCAAGGATAAAATTTTATCCGGTGCGTTTTACCGAAGGAGCTAAAATGAAAAAAATATATCCTAGGATCAGATTGTTAAGAGAAGAAAGACATCTCAGCCAAAGGGGTCTTTCCGGTTTATTAAATATGAATGCGACGCAATACGCAAGATACGAAAGAGGGGACAGCGTCATCCCGGTAGAATTCATGGAAAGATTAGCGGATTATTTTAACGTATCGACCGATTATATCCTGGGCAGAACAGATATAAAGCAATAATAAAGGCGGGTATTTGTATTTATGAAATTTGATATCGATGAAAAAACGATAGCGGCCATAAGAGCGCTTAACGGAGACTTTTTTATCAAACAAATCGAATCTGTTTGGTGAAAAGTGCATTCTATTCGCCTCTGGTCAGGGGTCTTGGATGCGGAAACTGAAGAGCTTTCGGATTTTAATGGATACGACGATCCGGGTGTTACTATTTATGTCGATAAAAAGATTGACGATTCGGATACCATTCAAATCCGGGTCAATACCTATCGCCAGAAAGGCAAATTAACGTTTCGAACACTACAGATGGGCGCTAAAGAAACGCAATGGCCGGGGGGACCGGAATGATAGTCGAAATATGCCTGGTCCAGGGATTCCAATAAAGAGGATATACAATAGACGTAGTTCGAGAAATTTAAATTTAAAATTTTTTCAGCCTGTTCGATTCCAGGACAAAAAACAAAGCCCGTCTATAGGCGGGCTTTGTTTATGCTTAATCAAAAATCATACAGGTAAGTCATTTTTTTCTCAGACAACCTTACCTTATTAGATTTTTGAATATTATTTATATAACGATAACAAATAGAAGGTGATCTGTGTGAATAGAGGTCGTCCTATTTTTTTACAAAATAACCAAACATTTAATTATTATGAACTGCAAAGATTAAAGCAAATGCTTGAATACTCAATTAATAACAGGATGAAAACTTTAGAAATCTTTAATAATTTATGCAACCAACCGCCGGATGAATTTTCTAATAGTTTACTTCAACGTTTACGTGCAAGTGATGAAAGAATTTTATCTCAGTTAACCCAACTTTATATTGATACTTATGGGACCGAACCAAATATCATCATTTTACCGGAAGATGTCTACGCCCCAACCTATTTAGATAGCGTAGTACTTGCCTTAAAGCTTAAAATTGATGCACTCGCCTTACAACGTACATTTGTAAGTTTATTAAATGACGGTGATTTAGGAAAATTATTATATGAAGAAGCAGTGATTACTGATCTTGAACAACAAAACTTAATTAGCACCCTATATAATCATTATTTAGCTTCATATGGAACTAAAGTTTAAATAAAAAGGTTTACAGCGGGTTTGGATGATTAGATTGGCTAATACAAATGGAGCGCTATGGCAGCGCCCCGGAGGTATCAATTATGATTAGCTTAATTAATAAGTTTTGTTTAAAAGCTAAATTTCACTTTCTCTACGTGGCACATACATAGGCTTTAAGCGATTTGCATAATAACCAGGTGTGCTGAAACGGGCTCTGTTCCTCCGGCAAGAGGGGTAATAGTTAGTGCAGTGGATTCACTAGCAGGATTGCGTACAGTCAGTATTGAATTGATCACCGTCGTTTCAACCAAAGCCATTCCTACGATCTGGGAGGTACCTGTTGCCCGCCCTACTACTGTATATGGAAGTTCAACGCTTCCTCCTCCCGAATCAAGCGTTAAAACCAATTGGCCGGCTTCAGTCACACTTACTTGAAACAAGACCTGATACACACCAATATTAGCCAAATTAAATGTGCTGTCGCCAGTACGGGCAATATCAGCGCCACTGGTAGGACCATCTTGCGGAAAGTCTACGTCTGTGCCAACTGCAACCGTTGCTGCATTATCCGGTGGCATCAAGGCGAAAAAATCTGCAAAGTTTAATATGCCACCGGTAGCACCTGTTGCACCTGTTGCACCTGTTGCACCTGTGGCACCGGTAGCACCGGTGGCACCCGTAGCACCTGTTGCACCGGTAGCACCTGTTGCGCCGGTAGCACCTGTTGCGCCGGTAGCGCCGGTGGCACCCGTAGCGCCGGTGGCTCCCGTAGCACCTGTCGTACCTGTGGCGCCTGTCGCACCTGTTGCGCCCGTAGCGCCTGTGGCACCGGTGGCACCTTGTGGGCCTGCCGGGCCTTGAGGGCAGGACGCACAACAATATATTGGATAAGGCGGCGGACATGGTTTTGGCCTTGGATTCGGGCAAGATGGTGTACAAGGAAAGCGGCTTTGTCTGGAATCTTCATCTTCACTATATTTCAATTTAATTACCTCCTAATCAATATCAATTTTGGATAAGCTTCATTAGTAGTATATTCAAGGGTATTCGTAAATGTTAAGTGGAAATCGAATATTTTTGGATAACCCCCACCTCAGAAAATTAAAATTTAATAAATATCACTTTCAAAAAAGCACCTGTATGGTCAGGATTATTTATTACCATTAGAACAGCTAAGTGTTGTATATATTTAATCTGCTAATCGGATTTTTATCATACAAATGGAGCGCTATGGCAGCGCTCCATTTGTATTTGGAAGGGTACGAATTAATCGGCTATATTAAATTTTCTTTTATAACTAAATGTGTCCTACAGCACTTTGTCTTCGTAGGCGATTTCGCCCTGGAGAGCCATATCCAGTCCTTCGATTTCCTCGGCTTCGGTAACCTTCACTTTTGCAAAGATATTGATGATTTTCAAGGCAACGTAACTAAAGATAAAGGCATAAGCGGCTACCGCGATAACGGTTAGCGTCTGGGTGAGAAAAAATCCCCCGCCTCCTAAAAGCAGACCGTCCGTTCCGGCGCCGTTGACGGCGGTGGTGGCGAATACGCCAAGGAGGATCGTGCCCAGGATACCGCCTGCGCCATGCACGCCCCAGACGTCCAGCGCGTCATCGAGTTTCAGCTTATTCTTCAGTCCCACGGCTAAGTAGCAGACGATACCCGCCGAACAGCCGATAATTACGCTAGAACCGGTGGTGACAAAACCGGCGCAAGGCGTAATCGTCGCCAGCCCGGCCACCGCGCCTGTAAGCAAACCGATGAATTTTGGTTTTTTATGCCTGATCCAGTCAATGATCAGCCAGACAAAAGCGGAGAACGAAGCGGCAATGTCCGTATTGATGAAGGCCAAAGAGGTCACGGCATCCACAGCCAATTCGCTGCCGGCGTTGAAACCGTACCAACCAAACCAGAGCAATCCGGCGCCGATGGCTACCAGCGGGATATTATGTGGCTCGGTAAATACTCTTCTTCTGCCGACAAAAATCACCGAGGCTAAGGCAGCCATACCGGCAGAGGTATGAACGACGATACCACCGGCAAAGTCCAAAACGCCCAATTGGGCAAGCAGGCCGCCGCCCCAAATCATGTGGACCAGCGGGAAATAAACAAATAGCAACCAAGCCACCAGGAAGATGACATAGGGGCCGAATCGAACCCGGTTGGCAAAAGCCCCGGTAATTAAAGCCGGGGTAATAATGGCAAACATCATTTGATAGGCGATAAATACGAGCACCGGCATACTATCGCTCTGTATCAGATCTGTCGGAGAGATTCCCATCAAAAAGGCATGATCCAAATTACCAATAATTGCACCTTCCCCGCCGCTGAAGCAAAGGGAATAACCGACGGCAAACCAAAGTACGGTGGTCACCGCCATGGACACAAAGCACTGGAGCATTATTGCCAGCACATTCTTTCTGCCGACGAGACCGCCGTAGAAAAACGCCAGCCCCGGCGTCATCAGCATGACTAGGCTGGTAGCAATCAGCATAAAACCAGTATTTGCCTGGTCAATCATAAGTTCATCTTCTTTCATAATTAATTTTATAAAAAATAAGGTCGGTAAATTAATTATAACAGTAAGGTGAACTTATCTCGATATAGATGTGATAAAATGCTGTTTATATATTACAAAACATCGGTGAAGATCGTATTATCGGTTAAAGAAGCGTTTTTAAATATTAAAAGTTCCTGTTCGACAAAATGCGCGTCAACCGTGGTATTCAGTAAAACATTATCATACCCGGCGATAATATCTTTTGCCATCCAAAGGCCAAAACCGCGGTTTTCCCCTTTGGTGGTCCAGCCTTCCTCGAACATTTTTGTCTGGTCGGGGGGAGCGCTCAGGCTGTTTTTGATGTCGAAAATGAAGGCTTCTTCAGTTTCCTCGATTTTAAACGAGACGTGTTTTTCCTCGCTGTCCGCCGCCGCTTCTATCGCATTATCCAGTAAAATTCCGAGAAT
>Ga0351919_10034_pt1 | contig 46545 bp, 45 predicted proteins | sample TotcelHT113001N6_FD_206845 | JGI IMG/M metagenome (GOLD analysis project Ga0351919, IMG submission 206845) | Enriched cells from coal bed in the Powder River Basin, Montana, United States - Total cells T11 rep1 HSBNCT.T11.300.1.N6 ...
AAAGCGATGAAACGGTCGCAGGATCATTCTTTTTCATCCCTTAAAAAGAACCCCCGAGGGGAACCCTATAGATTTTGTGCTGGGGGAAAATCAGGGTTCGGAACCTCAGGGGTAAGAGGCTTCTTAATCCTTATGAGATCACAGGGGCCCTTGTCGTCTATCGGATCCGGAATAGTTTCCACCCAAACCCCTGATAGGATCACGATAAACATCCACCCATCGTTCTTCTGAAGGGCGATAGAACTGCCTAAGGGTCTTGCCCAAAAGCAGCCTATCGAGTGTGCGGGCATCAATATCACCATAACTGTCATTCAGGTATTGCACACGTATCAGCATTCCTCTCCCCCTATGATCTTTTTTTTAGTCTGCTAAGACAAGTATAGCAGAAGAACCTGATTTGTACAGGGACTGTATCGGTTCTGATATTATATTTTTATGGTGCTTTCCATAGCCCGCGCCGATATATTCTGGCTTCTTTGTAGGCCTCTATGAATCTTTCCTGATATTTGATATTGGGTGGGGCTATGGCTACCTTTGCATACCCCGCCCTGACTATTTCCTCATTGAGCATTCTTCCATCGGAGAGGTAGACATATCCCTGAAGTTTTCCCTCCTGGTCTCTTGCCTGGACATCAAAGGCCATGAACACGATGTCTCCTTTTTTGACAATCCTTTCAACAAAACGTTTGGCATCAATCCCCTTGAAAGTTATGGTGAGTAGACTTTCTCCTGCGGTTCTGGAGTCTATCTCTGCCTTCCTGTTCATTACGCTCTCCGGGGCATCAATGCCAAGAAGGTTTATGGATTCTTTCTTGCTATTATATTCTACCATGAGGGTGTCGCCATCCACGACATCTACAACCGTGGCCGTCTCATCGGCATAGAGCGTCAGGATCAAAAGAAGGCAAAGCAAAAAAAGAGCAACAATCAGAAAAACTTTCGTTCGCAAAAATCTTTTCATGAGTACCTACCTTGTAGAACTGTGAAGGACAGCATGGACTATTATAACAGAACAATGGAAAATGGTGCAAAAGATGAGGGGTGAAAACATACTTTGTTTGACACCCCTCTTATGAAAGAACGCTGTCGGCTTTACGGTCCGGTTAGTCTTAAGGTGAGGGTATGAAATCGACCCTCCTTTCCTTTGCCCAACAGGACTCATCCTTTCCCTTGCAGGTGGACATCTCTTTTCCAAAACTAACAACATTAAGAAGTTTTGCATCTATGCTATGGCTAATAAGGTATCGCCTTGCTGCCTCGGCTCTTTTCTTGCCGAGGGAAATGTTGTACTGTTCTGTTGCCCGCGGGTCACAGTTTCCCTGAATAGTCACCTTTCTCCCCGGGTTTTGTCTGAACCATTCAAGATTTTGCTTCAGGGTTCTTTCAGCATCGGCCCTGATGTTGGATTTGTTGAGATCAAAGTAGATTGGCAGAAGGGCAGCTGCCGGAGTTGGTTGCGGCGGAGGCGCCGGCTGGGGAGCTGGAGGAGGGGGTGGCGGATCAGGGTATGCGTATGCCTGATTTGGAACGATTATAGCTGGCGGCGCTGGTGCGTATAGTATCGGAGGATGTGGATAGACATATACCGGCCCCGGGATGTAATAAGATCGTGGATAACCTGGCCCATACCACGGTCGATAGTATGGCCTGTAATACGACCTGTATGATGGCCCTCTCCAATGTCCTTGATAATAGTTGTAGTTCGGCCTTTGGGAGTAACCGTGCCCACGGGAAGGGGGGTTACCACGCACGCCATGGTCGCCAGGCACGCCATAGCGTGCATAGCCTGCGTTGGGAAAGATACTTATCACCGTAAAAATGATTGTCCAAAAAAGTAACCTTTTCATGGTAATCCTCCTTGATGCTTGTTTCCAAAAAACTGATTAAATCCTAAAACCTCTATAGCAATACCTATGCCTGGAGCAGTTGATTATAATTGATTGAAATTAATGATGAAAATATTGTTCGGCTAATGTCGGTTAACATTTTTGTCGTTTTTCTGATGGATTTCCGACAAAAATGTCGATGAGCACCAACAATGCCTTATCAAGAGTAGGGAAGGTGATGCATCAAATTCCAATGGATGTATCGTTTACGCTAAACTGATAGCGCCATCATAGGCGGATTTGCGTATGAGTTTTCCGGCCACAATCGACTATGTAAAGAAAGAAGATTCCATTCTGACAGAATTGGCATTTCTTTTGCACTAAAAAGTCAGGTATGGATTACCGTCAACACAGTTGAGTTTGTGATAGCGTAATAGTGCTCATATAGGGAGAATGATTTGATTTATAAAGGAAATAACGATAAACTGTTGGCACTTTTCGGAGGACGAATGCTGTTACATAGACTGAAAATCATCATTACTTTTATCGTCATTGCTGGTTTTTTCAGCCACGAAGCATGCGCTATTACCCTCGACGAAGCCATCAAAAGGGCGCTTGAGGTCTCTTTTATAATAAAGGAACAGCAGGAAATTGTTAAAAAGACAGATTACTCATATATCTCCACCATCGATCCCTATCTGCCCCAGGCAGACATATACAGCTCGTATATCAGGTCTATCAATGGAAAGCGATCGGTGAGCTACCTGAGCGGAAGCAGTGCTTCGGGCACATCCGGTTCCAGGGATGCGTACACCTTTAATGGCTCAATCTCCTATTTGCTTTTTGATGGAGGTGAACGCTATGCGCGCAGGAAAGGCGCGTTTTTCTCTACGCAGCGTGAGAAAGAACGCCTCCAGGGTGTGAAGACCGATGTTCTCTATTTTGTTAAGGCAGCTTTTTATACTGTCCTGGGAAATAAGTCCATTGTTGAGAAAAGAAAAGAAGCATACGACGTTGCCGAAAGGGTTTTGGCCCTCACGAAGGGGAGATACGAGGCAGGCGTAGCAAAGAAGAGTGAAGTTCTCCAGTCAGAAGTAAGGATGACAACGGCAAAGATTGAATATATGGATGCCCAGAGGGAATATGAAAAAACACTCGCTGAATTCAAGAGCCTACTCCTCTATGATCCGGAAGACAAACAAGACGTAGACGGTTCACTTTTGGAGCCAACATACAAGGGAGACTATCGTCAGCTTACTGAGAGGGCAATAAATGTAAGGCCCGATGTGATAGCCCAGAAGAACGAAGTGGAACGGCTGAACATGGTCTACAGGGAAAAAACAAGCGCTTGGTTTCCAAGGATTAACGCACAACTTGAGCAGTCACGGCAGGATGACAGGTTTTTCCCTGAAGGCAGACAAGAAACGTTCAGTATTAACCTCTCCTGGCCTCTTTTTGATGGTGTGGGTCGTTATTACAATATGCTTGGAGCATCAAGCGACATAGCCTCTGCGAAATACAGGCTTGAAGAAATTAAAAGAACTGTTGATGTGGAGATCATCAGGGCACTCAAGGACTATGAACTCGGTGTTCAGAACGTAACACTCTATGGTGAATTGGTAAGAGAGGCCACCTCCAATTTTGACCAGGCTTTCGGTGAATACAAGGTTGGGAAAGGGGACATTTTGGCCCTTCTCCAGAGCGAGAGGGATCTCGCAAAAGCAAAAGAAAACCTCGTGGGCGCCCTTTCGCGGGCCAACACTACCCTCGCAAGTCTTGAACGGGTTGCTTACATGAGCGGTGAGTAACAGTGAAGAAGAAATATATTGTCATTGCAGTCATTGTAGCAGTTGTGGCAGGAATACTTATTTATTTCTTTGCCGGCAAGAAAGGCAGTTCAGAAAAAACTGGTGAGAATTTTACCGTAAAGCGGGGTAATGTTACCCATTTTACAGAACAGACAGGCATCATCAAGGCACAGGTCGGCGCCATAGTCAAGGTAGGCACACGGGCAACGGGCACCCTTACCCAGTTGCAATACCAGGTTGGTGATGTTGTTAAAAAAGGCGAGTTAATTGCTACGATTGATGACAGGGAAATCCTGGCGAACATAAGGAATATTGAAGCTACCATTGAATCTCTGAAGCGGGATCTCGAAGCAAAGGAGGCACAATACGCTTATAGTAAGACGAATTATGATCGGGAACAAAGCCTTCTTGCGAAGGAGTTTACCACAAAAGACAGTGTCGACAAAGCCAAGCGCGAGATGGATGTGGCATATGCCCAGGTAGAGTATGGCAAGGCAAAGGTGAAGGAGTCTTCTGAACGGCGCACGGCCCTTGAGGTGTCCTTAAGCTACACAAAAATTTATGCCCCAATCTCCGGCTATGTATCTGCTGTCTCAACTCAGTTGGGTGAGACCGTTGTTTCTGGCCTTTCCGCAGCCATCCTTATCACCATTATCGACCCTACAAAGCTTGAGATGTGGATTTACGTGGATGAAACAGATATCGGTCGGACGAAGCCGGGTATGAAGATCGAATATTGGGTTGACACCTTTCGCGATAAGAAGTTTTACGGAAAGATTGACATGATTTATCCCCAACCTGAAATTAAAGACAACATCGTGTACTACCTGGCTATTGTTAAGATAGACTCTAAGGATACAGCTTTTTTAAGACCTGAAATGACGACCCATGTAAGAATTATCGTTGAGGAAAAAAGCGAAGTATTGGTTGTACCCAATAATGCTTTGCGTTTCGAGGAAGGAAAGAACGTGGTCTACCTCAAGGGGAAAGACAAAACTGAAGCGAAGCAGGTAACCCCGGGCATTCGGGATGATAAATTCACAGAAATTACAAAGGGTCTCAGCGAAGGCGAAACCATCGTGATACCTGCGTTTGTAAAGAAACCTCCCCAGAATGCTTCGCCAGGCTCAAAGAAGTGATTACCCTCAGAAATATTAAAAAAAGTTATTTCATTGGAGAGAGGGAGCTGCCCATTCTCAAGGGAGTTGACCTTGAGATCAGGAACGGGGAGTTCGTTGTCCTCATGGGTGTTTCCGGGTCAGGGAAGACAACATTGATGAATATTGTTGGTCTTCTCGATAAGCAGACCGAAGGTGAGTATACATTCATGGATGTTACCATCAATGGCCTCGATGATGAGAGGCTTGCTTCCATGAGAAACCTGCATATTGGCTTTGTTTTTCAACAGTTTTTCCTTCTGCCCTATTTGAATGCCCTTGAGAATGTACTTATTCCTATTGTCTACTCTTCGAAGCAGATCAAGCATCCCCGTGATAAAGCAAGGGCACTCCTCGGCAGGTTCGGCCTTTCAGAGAGAATCCACAACAAGCCTTCTCAGCTTTCCGGAGGTGAGCAGCAAAGGGTCGCCATTGCCCGTGCTCTGATTAACGAGCCTGACCTGATCCTTGCAGACGAACCGACCGGCGCCCTCGATTCCAAGACTGGGGGTGAAATCATGGATCTGTTCCAGGTGCTCAATGAAGAGGGGAAGACTATCATCGTTGTAACCCATGACCCCAAACTTGCATCCTTTGGCAAACGACTGATCAGGATAGAAGATGGGACTATTTCAGAAGATATCACAAGGTAGGGAGTTTCTTGAGGAGATTCTCAAGATTCTCTATTATTATCGGGGAAGGGTTATTTTTTCCTTCGCCGGAGTAGCCCTCGGCATACTCTCAATCTGCATCATCATAACAACTATAGATGGAGCAAACAAGAAGGCAAAGGACATATTTGAAGCGCTTGGTCCTGATTCCATAATGGTTTGGGGAGGTGGGGAGAGACAACGGACAGCGCAGGCGAGAAGGAGCACCCTCACGCTCATAGACGCGGAACACCTTGAGAAAATCGAAGGAATCTACGATTCCGTGAAGACCTACTTTGCGAGACGCCCTACAATGAAATACAGGGATAGAAAATGGCAGTCCCGTATAATTGGTTCCACCATAAATTACTTTGAATCGATGTCTTGGGAGTTTCAGGTAGGTTCGCCCTTTACTGAAGACGATTACAGAAACGCCAAAGCGGTGTGTGTTATAGGGTCGAAGGTGTATGACGAACTTTTTCAGGGCGAAGATGCCATTGGTAAGGTAATCCTCGCAGATAGACTTCCCATGACAGTGGTCGGTGTCCTCAAAGAAAGGGGTGGAGGGACAGGCGGACCTCAGATAGATGACAGGGTGATTATGCCGCTGACAACGGTCACGAGCAGAGTTGTTAATGACAGAAAATACCTGAGCGGAGTGAGGTTAAAGACAAACAGGAATGTGGACGAAACCATTGAGGATGTGAGGGCTGTGCTTCGGAGAAACCATGGCCTTGAGGGTTCGGCAGAGGATGATTTCACCATAAGGAGTTCTCAAGATATTGTGAAGTTTGTAACGGTTATTTCAGGACAGCTCTTCCTATTTCTTGGAATGGCCTCCATAGTGGCTCTCGTGGTAAGTGGGTTTGTCCTTGCCAATCTTTTCTACCTTACCATACAGGAGAGGAGGAAAGATATCGGTATCAGAAGGGCCTACGGGGCGTCAAAGAGGGGCATCCTCCTCTCGTTTCTCTTCGAATCGGTAATCATAACGCTGCTGGGCGGAGTAGCCGGTATTTTGCTTAGCTTGGCTCTGGGCGGAACTTTTGAGACGCTTTTTGAAATACCCATGTTGTTTTCATACAAAGTTGTTGTTTTTGCGCTTATGTTCAGCTTTCTTACCGGAGTGCTTGCAGGTTTCCGGCCAGCCTTGAAGGCAAGCAGGATAGAGCCGATTGAGGCAATAAGAGGATGAAATACACCATTGGCTTTTATCTCAGGATAGCCTTACAGAACCTTGTTGTTCATAAAGGCAGGATGACACTTGCCCTTCTCGGCATACTTTTCGCAGTCATGAGTCTCGTTGCTTTCGGTAACATAAGTAATGGTCTCAAGAAGCAGATCGATACTGAAATCGGAAAATTTGGAAAAAATCTTGTCATTTTGCGATCGGGCCTTGTCCGTTTCACCGGGAGAGGTGCGTTGCCGTTCGGTGATTCAAAAACCTTGAAACTGGAAACAGTAAAGAGGATCAAGGAGTCGGTGCCAGGGATTGTTGCGGTGGTGCCTTTTTATGATGTATCATACCCGGCACGGTACGAGGAAAAAACTGTCACCGCGGGCGTCGTGGGCACGACTGAGACCATGTTTCGCATAAGGAATCTGGATTTACTTATGGGCACGTATTTTTCAGAAGAAGACGACCTGATAGCCAGAAAAAAGGCCGTTGTCGGATACAAGGTATTTGACAATCTCTTCCAGCGCGAGAATCCCATAGGTAAATATATTCTTATCTATCGTGTCCCAACAGAGATTGTGGGGGTTCTGAATGAAAAAGGAACTGATTTGGCAGGCCAGGATCAGGACTTACAGGTCTATGTGCCTTTGAACTCTTTTATGAGGCGATACAGCAACGTGGATTACATTAAAGGCGCCTATATTCAAGTGCAGGATGGGGTCTCTTTGGCCGAGATGAAACCGGTCCTCCAGAACTTCATAAGGATGATTCGCAAGATGAAGCCTGAGCAGAGGGATGATTTTTCTGTTTTTACTATGGAAGATATTGTGAAAACACAGGAGCAGGGCATTCGGCTTGTGTCGATCCTGACCATTATCGCTTCAATTGTTTCTTTTTTGATAGGAGGGCTTGGTATCTTTGCCATAATGCTTCTCTCTGTTTCTGAAAGAAAGTTGGAGATAGGCATACGGAGGGTTGTAGGTTCCAAAAAAAGAGATATTATACTGCAGTTCCTTACGGAGTCAGTTGTTGTTGCCCTTATGGGTGGCATTTTCGGTGTATTTGTGGGGTTTATCATCACGGTTATCGTAAACTACTTTGGCGACCTACCTTTTTCGCTGTACCTCGGGAATATCTTAATTTCCCTGTTAATAAGCACACTGGTTGGAATTCTGGCTGGCATCTATCCCGCAGTGCAGGGGACGAAGTATGAGCCGGTGAGCGTCCTGTATGGATAGTAATCAGCGCGACAAGTTATTTTTTTTCTAAACCTTGCAATGCTTGCTCGGCGAGTGTTTGAAGGATTGTGCCTGAAGAGCCCTTCACAACTTCCCGATAAAGGGTTTTGGCGTCATCAGTCTTTCCCTGCATGGTAAAAATGGTAGCAAGGTAAAGTCTGGCAGTCTGATATGCCTTGCCCTTCTTTTCTTTGATAAGCGTCTGAAAAACATTTTCAGCATTTGTGAGACTTTCTTGCTTGCCGGTTTGGCTGTATTCTTCAAAGCTTTTTATACCCTGAAACAGTATGGCTTGGGATTTTTCTTCTTGTTTGCTAGAATACACAGTGTAACCGTAAACCGCAAGGACTGCCATAATAAATACTACAGCGCCGATGATGAAGTTGCGGAGATTATTTTGGATAAATGTATAAGCAGTTTCAATGAATGTGAGGAGAAAATCTGGTTTTCTGACTAATTCTTTGGTTTGTTTTCTTGCCATAGTCGGTATTTCACCATATTAAACGCATTGCTGTCAATGTTTAAAAGAATGCGGGGAGGCGAGACGAGCGGGAAAGGCGGGAAAGACTGTATTAAGGATTAAGAGATATGGATTAGAAAGGCAGATAAACATTGTGGAGCTCGAAACGAGCATCGCGAAACGGGCGGCAATAACTCGCTTATCTGGTTTATTTAGTTTGTTTGGTTTGATAAGTGCAGAAACCAGGAAACTCATGAAACGAGAAGAACGAGACGGGCAAAAAACCGGCAAGCTTGACAGCTTGATAGCTATAGAGCTGGCGAAACTGTCAGCTGTGAGCTATGAGCTTGTCGTGCGGCTTTCAAGTAGATTCTTATCCGCCTCAGGTTTGGTTCGTTCAGGATGCGGGAGATTGTATCTTCGTCTGATTGGGAGAGTTTTTGTATAGTGTCTATTCCCTTTGCCTGTAGTTTAAGATAGTTGTCATATCCAAGCCCTTTCAAATGCATCATATCCAGGGTTGCCCTTTCTTTTTGCTTCAATATAGCCGGATCTATTCCAAAGCTGGTTTTTACTCCTGCAGCCCTTAAGACATCGAATCTCGCCTTTGCGATGAATGACAACTGATCAATCCTCGCCATGCTTGAAAAAACTGTATTCCTGTCAATCATTGCGAAAGAGAATAATGAGAAAATAAGCGCTACTGCTGTTGCACGAAGGAGATACGATTTATAGACTTTGATCCCCCGAAGGAAATTGACGAACGCAATGGTTCCCATAGCAAAAAACAGAAACCCAAGGTAACCAGGGAGGGGCATCTCAAAGATCTTAAGATTCTCGAAAAAAGGGACAGTGTATACCCACTTGGAAATGGACCAGAAGTTCCAGGTTTCCCAGAGTACTCCACAGATAAGCCCGGATACAAGGGTGGCAATGAGGTTTCCCGCCAAGCCCTGCTCATTTTCTCCCATGAATGATGAGTAACCCCTCTGATAATTGTAACCGTCCATGACCATGACAACGAAGATCCATGCGAGGGGAAAAAAGTAATCAGGAAAGGCTATGGTTACAATGAGTGTTGCAGCACCGACATACATGGCTGATATCGGATAGCTCCTTGCAGATAGAGATTTGACCTTTATCTCACCAAGCAAGTTTTGGAGGAAATCTTTGGTGACATACAGAGCAGGTATAACAGTGCCATAGGACAGCATATACCCTGCCCAGCGCTGGAAGAAGTTACAGGGAAGGTTTATGTAAAACCAGTTCTCAAGTCTGAGATTGATAATCTCATACATGCACCAGAAACCTGACGAGATAACAATGAGAAAGGGTAGGTTTCTATTAAAAATTAAGAAACGCTTGGTTCTCATGGCGAAGAGGGTATCGATGAGGAGAATATATGACCACCACAAGATAAGATACGCAAAATACTGGAAGGGCTCAATCTTTTTTATGAGGACATAATAACCGGAAAGATGGAAAAGAATGGCGAACAGAAAAATCAGTATATTCTTTTTGTTCAAATACTACGAATTACTTGATGAGGAGTTCTGTGGGTTTCTTGGGCTTTCTGCTGTGTCGTCAGGTGATTTTTTTATCCGGGTAGCCCCAATAAACGCCTTTGAATAAAAGTCAGAAGAAAGAGCGTCAACTTTTACACCAAGCTTATTACGAGCTGAGGATGAATGAATAAAATTGCCATCTCCAATGTATATCCCTACATGGGTAGGATACTTGACATAGCGCTTGGTTTTAAAAAAAACAAGGTCGCCGACAGCGAGTTCATCTTTTGCTATTTTATATCCCACATTAAATTGTTCTCTGGCGCTTCTTGGAAGCTGAACATCGAAAATGTCGTATATTTTCTTAACAAATGCAGAACAATCAAGCCCACGGACTGATTCGCCGCCATATTTGTAAGGAGCGCCCATAAAGCCTTTGGCAACCTTCACAAGCATGTATCTCTCGTCATTATTTCTCCAGGGCTTAAGAGGCTTGTTGGAGAGTTCAACAAGCTCTTCCGAATCATTAACCTCAATGATTTTAGGGATGAGTATGACCTTTGGAAGCTTCTTGCCGGTTATGTTGTTTGATTCAAGGATGTCTTCCTTGTCAAGGTTAAACTTTGATGCAATCTTTGCAAGGGTGTCACCCTTCTTCGGCCGGTATTCAATAAATTCTCCGTCATTTTCTACTGCCGTTAGATCAACAGACGTCTCCCTGTTTAGTGATGGCGCAGAAACCACTTCTTTTTCTTTTTTAGCAGAAACTTCATTTTTAATGACAAGGATTTGACCTGATCTGAGTTTTGTCGATGATAGGTTATTGAGACTCTTCAGCTTATCAATTGAGACATGATATTTTTTGGCAATCTTATGAAGATTATCACCTGATTTTACCTTGTACGTAACATTTGCTGAAAATGCGTGACTTGATGAGAAAAATGTAAAAAAACAAAATATGACAAACGTGAAGACAGTCCTTTTCATTACCCCTGATCTATCGCCGTTCCTTATGCTTGGATTATTTGTAATGTTTCATAACAGAAGCCATAAAACCATGTCAAGATATTTCTTCGGATTATTTGATGTAAACTTAAAATACTCATAATAAACTATTGATATTAAAAGTATTCCATGTCCTTGTAAAACTTTTCACAAATAAATAAGAATTTATTTTCACAAAGAAAATATTTTGTGGTAGTATATCGCAAAAAAAGTCTAGGAGGCGGATGATGGAGATTGGCAGGGAGATCCTCTGGAACGCAGGACATGTGGGGCAGTGGATTACTTACGTGTTTATGGTTATTACCTTTGTTCTCTTGTTTCTTGGTATCAAGAAACGCTATGCAATGTGGAAGATAGGGAAACCTGAACCAATAAACTTTGCAAAGACAGCCGGCGCAAGAATTGGCTACTTCATCAAGAGTGGGATTTTTCACAGCACTATTTTGAGAGCAGGCGAATCTTTCCCCGGTTGGATGCATTTCTTTATTTTCTGGGGTTTCTTGCTCCTTACCGTTGGTACTGCCCTTGTAGCGATCCAGGCAGACTTCACCGACCTTCTTTTTAATTATAAATTCCTTACCGGTGACTTCTATCTCTGGTTCTCTTTCTTCCTTGATCTTGGAGGCCTGATTGCCATAATCGGAATTCTCATGGCCATGTACAGACGCTATATAGCAAAGCCTGAAAGAATCAACGACAACAAGCCGGACGATTTTATTTGTCTCATCTGGATTTTGGTAATTCTCGTATCCGGCTTTCTGGTTGAGGCTGCAAGGATTGCGGCAACAAAACCGGATTATGAGGTATGGAGTTTTGTGGGCTGGTTCACCGCAGGGCTTTTCAGCGGAATGGAAGAACAAGCCATCAAGACAACCCATCTTGTTCTGTGGTATTTCCATATGGTAATAAGCTTCGGGCTCATTGTGTACGTTGTGCACTCAAGGCTGCTCCATATCGTTACCTCTTCGCTTAACATGATGTTCAGAGGAGTTGAAGAAAAACCGAGAGGAGCTATTGCCCAGATTCCTGATTTCGAGAACGCAGAAGAGTTTGGCGTTAACAATATAGAAGGTTTTACCTGGAGGCAGCTATTTGACCTTGATGCATGTACGCGATGCGGTCGGTGCCAGGACCGTTGCCCGGCACATCTCACTCAAAAACCGCTCTCACCTAAAAAACTCATCCAGGATATGAAAGGCGAGTGGGAGAGGGTTGCTGAAGGTGTTAAGAACGAAGATGGTATCATCGATAACGTTATTCAGGAAGAAACCCTCTGGTCGTGCACTGCATGCTTATCCTGCCAGGTGAATTGCCCGGTATCCATTCCAACCTTTGACAAGAATATCGAGATGAGAAGATATCTCATCATGACCTTAAGTAAAGTAAACTCAGAATTAAAACTCCTCTACAAGAACCTCCAGACCCGTTTTGATCCTTATGGCATGGGCAAGTCCCAAAGGCTTGAGTGGACAGAAGGCCTTGATATCAAAAAGGCGTCCGAAGAAGAGGTTGAATATCTTTACTGGGTTGGCTGTGTAGCATCCCTGGACGATAGGAACAGAAAGATTGCAAAGGCAGTTTCAACGATACTCCAGAAGGCAGGCGTCTCATTCGGCGTACTTGGTCCGGATGAAAAATGCTGCGGTGACCCCCTTCGGAGAACAGGGAATGAATATCAGTATTTTGAATTAGCAGAGGGGAACGTGGAGCTACTGAAGGAACTGGGCGTTAAGAAGATCATTACCGCCTGCCCGCACTGTTATAACACCTTGAAAAACGATTATGCACAGCTTGGAGGCAACTTTGAGGTCTATCACCACACAGAGATCATAGCAAAACTGGCACAGGAAGGCAAAATCAAGATCAATGCGAGCCTTGAAGGTATCACGACGTACCACGATCCATGCTACCTCGGCAGGGTGAACCAGATTTTTGATGCCCCAAGGAGTGTTGTAAATCAGTTCAAAAAAGGAAGCTTTGTTGAGTTGGGACGTAACCACGATGAAGGTTTCTGTTGCGGTGGCGGTGGCGGAAGGATCTGGATGGAAGAACATCATCTAAGGATAAACCACCAGAGAATGGATGAAGCGATTGCCGTGAATGCCAATACCCTTGTAACTGCTTGCCCATATTGCCTTATCATGATGGAAGACGCCATAAAAGACAAAGAAAAGTCTGAAACCATGAAGGCATTGGATATCTCAGAGATTGTTGCGAAGAGTATTTAGATAACAGACTACAGTGAAACATATAAAAGGATGGGGCTTGCCCCATCCTTTTATTTTTTAGGAGAAGACTATTCTTCCATGCTTATTGCTTCTACGGGGCACTCATCCACACAGGTCCCGCATTCAGTGCAGGTTTCCGAATCAACCTTTGCCACATCATCAACTGAAATAGCATCGACCGGGCATACCTCTGCACATGCCCCACATCCCGTGCAGGCATCTTGATCAACTTTTGCAGGCATCGTTATACCTCCTTTAAGTATTTTAAAATTCCTAAACAAATCTGAAAAGAATGTCAATAAAAAAATTAAAACAATTCTTTTATTGTTCACTTAGATTCTGCTGGTCAATATTTTCTTAAAAGCGTGTTTCTTATTATGAAGCAAGAAGGCGTGGGTTAGGATGTGTTTTTCATTGACATCATTAGAGACATCGAATAATATTGTTCCCATGATTGACTTCTTTAAGGATATGTTCCTTGACCTCTATGACAACTTTACAGAGGTCTTCCTGAATATCATCGTCATGATTATCGTAATGTTTAGTGGTTTCATTATTAGCTGGTTCATCAAAAAGCTCCTGGCGCGGCTTCTCGTTCTTTTCAGGTTTGATAAATGGGCTAATGAGGCTGGAATTATCAACTTTTTGCAAAAAGGTGGGGTACATACCCTACCATCTATTGTGATAAGCAAGATTGTTTACTGGATATTTATTGTTGTATTCTTCTCCTTTGGCCTAAATTTTATTGGTATAAGCCAGTTTACCGAATATGCTTCACGGGTTTCAACCGCTCTTCCACTTATTGTTGTGTCTATTGTCATCATTATCATTGGCATTATTCTGAGCAATTTTATAAGCAGGGTCATTTACCTGGCTTGTGAGAATGCAAATATCAAATATGGCGATCCTATTGCAAAGGGCGTCAGGATTTTTCTTGTCATTATAACATTTGGAATTGTTTTTGAGTATATAGGCGTTGGCAATACAATCATCACCATAAGTTTCCTCATTATTTTTGGTGGTATTATCATGACCCTCTCTCTTGCCCTCGGTATAGGGTTAAGCAATGTTGTAGGCGATTTTATCAAAGACCGACTCGGAATAAAAACAGAAAAGAAAAAGGAATAGTTTAATTTATTTTGAAATACTCCAGGAACCATTTCAGAGCGAGATTTATCGCTTTATCCCGATGAGAAGGGTCAGAAAGAACATGATCACCGCCCTTGATGATGACACACTTCTTGGGTTTTTGCATGTTCTTGTAAATCGTCTTCCCTTCTTGGCACGGCACAACTTCATCCAGCTCGCCGTGGATAACCAGGGCATTTGATACCTTCTGTGCTTCAGCAAGAACATCGTGTTGGGCAAAGTCAGTAAAAATAGTTTCCTTGAAAGGGATGCCCGATATGGTTCCGTCTTCATCCTTGTCCAACCTGTATGGGGTTGCCCACGGTGATACACATTTAATCCTCGCGTCCTTTGCTGCCTTCAACACACATGTGGTTCCGCCAAAGCTGCTCCCGAGTATGCCTATATTATGAGGATCTACCGAGGGGTGGTTTATGATGTATTCTGTTATGACATCGAGGTTCTCAAGGCGGATTGAAAGGGTTGTTTCGGTAATGTCACCCCCGCTTTCGCCGCATCCGTGATAGTCGAATCTGCACGTCGCAATACCGGCCCCGGCAAAAATGTCCGACACGAGAGCATATTTCGAACTCTCTTTGGAGCTGACGAGGCCGTGCGAGAGAATGACGCACGGGTATTTTTTTCTCCGGCCCTGAGGAATTATCATGAGCCCTGCTATTTTGTTGTAGACTGATGAAATTTCAAAGTTCTTGGTCATAGCGCTGTTCCTTCATAAGTTTGTTGAACTTTTCCTCAAGGGGGATAAGATTCAATACATCCTCTTTGTTGTATTCAAGGAGCAGTTCAAGGGCGTCTTTTCTTCCGTGCTTTCTATAGATTTCCCATAATTGGACAGCTTTGAAGCCATTAACACCTTCAGTCTTTCTTTCTATGCCATACATTTTCTCGAGTTCCTTCAGACCTCCCTTAATATTGAGTTGCTTCTTTACCTTGAACAGGTCATATGAACGATGGGTTGCTGCGAGGTCCAGGTTGAGTTGTTTTTTTATCTGAGGAAGGTCAAAACTATCTCCATTGAATGTTACAATTGTTCTTGCTGATCGTAAGCAATTTTCTACCTTATGGCTGGTGATTGCTTTTCCAACGAACTGCCTGAATCCGCAATTACCGATTGAGATACCAATAACGTTAATATTGCCTTCTCTGTCTGTTTCAATGTCAAGATATGCTTTCATTGCAAGAAAACCTTTCTATTATTTTTGGGGCTCGCGTCGCCCCCTCACCCGGCAAAGCCGTGTGAGCCTCCCCTTCTCGCTCGCTGTGCGAGCTAAATGATTACCTGCTCCCAACTGTGCGCTGATCTTCTTCCCTCTCCCATCTTTCTATCTTCTATCAGGTTTCGCGTTGGGGCTCACGTTGCCCCCTCTTTTATTCGTGTATTTGAAGGATGACCGCTTCGCTAAGACGACCGCTTCGCTTTGACGCAGAATCACTAACTGCGCTTTCGTCCCTCGTCCCTCTGCCATTTCTCTTAATCTCTTACCCCTCTGATACTTAATCCTGTCCTGTCATGTTCTTAGCGTTACCACGCCAATAATACCCAGTGCAAAAAAAAGCATATTTGATAGCCATGCTGCAAACAAGGGTGGAAATGTCTCGGCGTAACCAAAGGACAGACAAATATTATGGATGAACCAATAAAGTATACCGACGCAAACACCTACAAGAATTCCTTTAGCAATGTGCTTAGTTTTGGAGTATCGAAGACCCACGGAAAATGCCACAAACACCATTATAAGGTTAATAAAGGGGAATGCTGTTTTATTATAGAGATCGACGAGATATCTCCTCACATCGTGGCCGTCACGTTTCAGCTTCCGTATATATTTCGAGAGATCCCTATATCCCATCTCCTCAGGGTTTTTATCACCAGTCTTGAGTATTGCAGGGGGTTCCCCAATAAGACCTTTCATTTCAGGATAAACACTTTTGGACTGGATAGCGTTGTTTCCGAAGGTCCGCTCAGTAACAGTTGTGAAGAGCCATGCTGAATCTTTCCAGCTTCCTTCCTTGGCATCAATCCTTTTTTTAATGGTGAAATCATCATTAAGCTCTATAACGGTGAGCCCTTTAATAATATCCTTTTTAGCATCGTAAAACTCTATGTTGTGAAGTATATTGCTTCGTTTAAACCATATTCTGTCGTTTTTAAAATGGACATATGAGGTATCTTTCTTGATTTTCACTCTGTACAGGTAATCGGCAGCATTCGCTGCATGAGGCATAATCCATTCGGCAATAACAAAAGAAAGGATTATGAGGCCGCAAGCACAAGCGATAAAGGGCTTCATAAGGGAAATTGTGCTTATTCCTGATGTCCTTGCAGCAATGATCTCATTATTACGTACCATCATAATAAGAAGAATAAGCATGGATATAAGTGATGCCAATGGCAGTAACAGATTGAAATAGTGTGGAAGTCTTAATAAGATGTAAACAAGGCTGAGCAGGAAGCTTTTAAAGGAATCTGTAAAAATATCCATATGTTCCAAAAACTCAATAGTGATAAACATAACAAGACCTGCAAACTGAGTGAGGAACAGGAGCTTCAATATATTGAGAATGAGATATTTATTTAGCCTTTTCAAAATAACGTGTCCAAAAAAATCGTATCATCTGGGATGATTTCGTTGGTTCTTCAACATTTAGGTTGCGGACGAGGTAAAGACCAAGGAGGACTATGGTTATGTTTGGTATGGCAGCAATGAGTAGGGGAGGTATGCGTAATGTCTTCCCAACGTTTTCAGTAAGTGCCATAAGCATGTAATAGAAGACAAAAAGGGCAAGGCTATAGATGATTCCAGAGAACCTCCCCTCAACATTCCTCCTGATACCCAGGGGTACTGTGAGGAGAACAAAGGCTAAAGCTGACAGGGGGATTGTAATCTTTTTATAAATTTCAACCTGCAAATCATATTGGCGGTCTTTATTCGCGCGCTTCATGGCATTTCTCAGCTCATTTCTATCCATTTCAAAAGGCCTTTTTCTAACGCCTGCGCTTGGAGGGAGCATGTTTGCGAGGTTGATCATAAAGGTATAGTTTTTAAAGGAAACCGTCTTATATGAGTCGTCTTTTTTTTCCCACCTGTGCAAGCTTCCGTTGTTCAGAATAAATGATAGGTCCAGGGTTTGTGGATCAAGGTAAATAAAACCATCCGAGGCAGAAATCGTCTGTTTCTGATCTTTGTCGCGATCATCTGAGACCAAAACCCCGGTCAATTTTTTGCTTTGTGTATCCACCTTGTCAATATATATTACGACACCTGGCACTGTATCATTGAATATCCCTTCCTTGTCGTCAACGGTTATCCCCTTTTTGAGAACATTCAGCAGGGTATCACGAAAGAGGTTAGCGCTTGTCGGGAGCAGAAAGTTCGTATTAAAAAGAGCTACAGCGCTTATTAAGATACCGACGGATGCAATGGGCACGAACAGACACCTCAGGTTGACCCCGCTTGCTTTCAGCGCTAGTATTTCGTTTTCAGTGGACAGCCTTCCGAGGGTTACTATTGTAGACAGAAGAAAGGCCATGGGAAGGGTAAATGTAAGATAAGGCGGCGAAGAATAGATTATGAGAAGAACAATGTCCATCAGCTCAACACCTTTGTTGATAACAAGGTCTGTAAGCTTTCCGAGCCTGCTCATAACAAGAATGAAGGTAAGGATAGCAAGGGAAAGAAGTAGGATGTAGGACAACTCTTTTAATATGTAGAGATGAAATTTTTTATAGGATGTTCTTATGATTTGCACTAATAAATGTACCATTCAAGGCTTTCCCCTGTCAATCTCTGGGGCTCGCGTCGCCCCCTCACCCGGCAAAGCCGTGTGAGCCTCCCCTTCTCGCTCGCTGTGCGAGCTAAATGATTACCTGCTCCCTACTATGCGTTGATCTTCTTCCATCTTCCCGCTCCCATCTCCCATCATGATTTATTCCTGGGGCTCGCGTCGCCCCCTCTTTTATTCGTGTATTTGAAGGATGACCGCTTCGCTAAGACGACCGCTTTGCTCTGACCCAGAATCACTAACTGTACTTTCGTCCCTCGTCCCAGTCACGCCTGAGCGGGACGGGGGTCGTCCCTCATCAATCGTCTTTTTGCTGTTAAGTCTCCCCCTCGCGCCTAAGAATGGGCTAGTTAATCCTTACCCCTTTAACCCTTAATCCTGACTTTTCCCTGGGCTTGTATCAAAACTTGACCCACGACTGTGAACAATTTATAATTGTCTGTATGCGTATGGAAGTTATTGTAAGATGAATGGACTTGGGAGGGCTTAAGACAGGTAAAATGGCAGAGATTAAGAGCGCAATAGAGCTTGCGATGGAGAAAACAAAGAACCTGGTCATTGATTCCAAGGAAAGGGAGGAGATGGCTGTTAAGGAAATAGAGGATAAGGTAAAGGCTGTTATCCGAAGGTTCACGGAGGAAATGATCGACCATGAAGACGCCGCAAAGGAACTAAACAAGATCCAAGCAGACAGCGCATTAAAAAGAACCATAATTATCAATAACCTGGTTGACCAGTTTGACGTGCATAAAGAAAATGAACGATTGTTTGCACTTTTCCATGCTCTTGAAATAGACCTGCCGCAAACAATCCGCGGTGAATTTGAAAAGTTAAATGAGAAGTTTCGTGAAGAGGTAGGGGACAGGGAAGTTGCAATTCAGAAAAGGATCAAGGATATTCTTGCTGGCTTAGATATCACGGGAAGCGCTATCGAACCCAATCTCGATGCCTGGGAGGAATGGCATGAAGAGATTAAGAGAACCAGTAATATTTTTGAGAAAAGAATAGAAGAACTAAAGGATAAAGTAAAAGCATCAAGCAAGAGCATATAAAACAAATTTCATTTTTTCAGATAACGCTCTGACAAAGGAAAACAGATCAATCTCATTGACATATATAGCAAGGAAAAAGCGAGTCTTCTATCGTTTATTGCGAATGACCCGGTTGAATTTCTGTATCGTTTTGATTCTTCAACAGACAAGGAGCTGGCCGGCTTCCTGAGTGCTCAATTTGCCTATGGTCAAATAGGGGTTTTCAGGCAGTTCCTGGAAAGACTGTTTTCTATAACGGGCAATTCACCTTCGCAATTTATCATGAAAGGAGATTTTTCCTCTTTTCAGGGCCTCTATTACAGGTTCCAGAAGTCTGATGACGTTGTTTTCTTGTTTATTATCCTCAAACGTATTCTTGAGCGTTTTGGCGGTATGGGTACAATGCTGCGAAATTCTTATGCAGGTGATACGAGAAGCATGATATGGCTGATACGGGATGAGTTTATCGGAAATGACGAGAGGCTGACATTCTTTTTTCCGAAACCATCAAGCTCGAATCCGATGAAGCGATGGAACCTATACCTGCGGTGGATGGTGAGACAGGATGAGATCGATGCTGGTTTGTGGGATTTTATCCCAAAGGATCGATTGATTATGCCTCTTGATACGCACATCTTCAAGATTGGTAAGTGTTTCGGATGGACAAAACAGAAAAGTCCTTCGTGGAGGGCCGCCTGCGAGATTACCGATGCATTGAGAGCCTTTTCGCCTGACGATCCCCTTCAATATGATTTTTTCCTCTGCCAGAGCGTGGGAATTAATGGTAAGTGTACTGGTGTGAGAACATCCGACTGCATTGAGAAATGTACGCTCTTACACAATGAGTAAATTAGATTTTCACGGGCAAGACAGTGATACCGATATAGCAGGGTTTACAAAGGTAAGAGTCCGAGAACTTAAGGGTATGAGTCATGGATATAAGACAGGAATGTATTTTTTTAGCTCGCACAGCGGGCGCGAAGGGAAGGCTCCACGGGCCGGGGCACCCACCCAGTGAGTGGGTCGCGTGGAGGGGGTGACGTGAGCCCCGGTAAAATGCAATGAAATTCAAAATCATCAGCCTGGGCTGTCCAAAAAATCTCGTTGAATCAGAATATATCGCTTTCAGGCTAGAACGGGAAGGACATGTTCTTTCTGAAGACTGCAATACCGTTATCATTAACACCTGCGCCTTTATCAGCGATGCAGCCCGGGAGTCCATTGAAACCGTTCTCTATGAGGCGAAAGAAAAAGGCAAAACAGGAAGAAAGCTAGTGGTCACCGGCTGCCTTGTTGAGCGATACCGGGAAAAGCTTGCCAGGTTACTTCCTGAGGTAGATCTTTTTACCGGGAGAGGTACGTATCACGAGATAGACAAACTCATTGAGAAAACTGGGTACTTCTTTCGGGATACTCCTTTTCATGAGGCATATCCCAGAAAAATACTTACCAACAAACCCTCTGCCTATATGAAGATACAGGAGGGTTGCAACAATAGATGTACCTACTGTACCGTACCCGATATCAGGGGAAATCTTCAGAGCAGAACAATTGCAGATATAAAGGCAGAATTCATATATCTCCTGGAAAATGGATACAGGGAAATAAACATTGTGGGACAGGACATTACATCTTACGGCAAGGATGGGGAGCTCAATCTCAAGACTCTGCTTCGTGACATGCTTAAAATCAAGGGAGACTATTTTTTGAGGCTTCTTTATATGCATCCGAAGGGAATAGACGATGAGCTTATTGATTTAATTGGAAGGAGCGAGAGGATCATCCCGTACCTTGATATTCCCATCCAGCATTCGGAAGACAAGATCCTCCATCTGATGGGCAGGGGTTATACAAAGAACAAACTTGAAGGTCTCTTTCAAAGAATAAGAGACAGATTGCCCGACGTTACCTTGAGAACAACTGTGATAGTGGGTTTTCCCGGTGAATCAGAAGATGACTTTGCCGGCCTATGTGATTTCGTAAGAAACGAAGAATTCGATATGCTCGGCGCCTTTACCTACTCGAGGGAAGAAGGGACCCCTGCATTCAGGTTTAAGGGCCATGTGAGAAAGAACATAAAACAGAAACGGTACAACATGATCATGGAGATACAGAAGGATATTTCGAAACAGAGGCTCCAACGTCTTGTGGGCACGAAGGCCGTCGTGATCGTTGAAGGGTTTGAAAAACCGTACATGGTCGGAAGGATACTCGCGCAGGCGCCTGATATTGACGGCATTGCTTTTATTAAAGGGGAATGCGCTGCCGGAGAGATACGGGAAGGGAAAATAGTGAAAACCCTTGATTATGATGTTATAGTTGAAGTATAGGAGAAACACAAAGAAGACATAAGTCAGAGATCAGAAGACAGACAGGACAAAAAAGCTGAGAATTGAGATAGAGATTTGGAAGTCTGTTGTCTGGATGTAAGACTTCTGTGATCACAGGAGAGCCTATGGAGCCGATTAATGAGTTGGTAGCTGTCAGAAAAGACAAGGAGAAATATTTCCGGAGTATTGGCATTGAGACATACCCCCAGGACAGGGGAACCTATGCTGATACAGCTGGCATAGCGCAGCGTTTTGGCGCCATGAGCCACGATGAATTGGAGAAAGAAGGAGCTTCCCTGTCTGTTGCAGGACGGATTGTGGCCTTCAGAGATTTTGGAAAGAGCTCCTTCCTCCATATCCAGGATAAAAAGGGCAAGATACAGCTCTATGTGCGAAAGGATATGCTGAAGGATTTTGATTACGAAGCCTTCAAAAAGCTTGATATTGGAGACATCATCGCTGCCGAGGGAAGGATTTTTAAGACAAAGACCGATGAGCTTACGCTTCTTGCTGAACGGGTTAAGTTACTTACGAAGAGCCTTCGGCCCCTGCCTGAAAAGTGGCATGGCCTTAAGGACATAGAGGAGCGATACAGAAAAAGATACCTTGATCTCATTGTGAATGAAAAGTCACGGAAGGTTTTTGAGGAAAGGGCGAGTATTATCGAATACATTCGGAACTATTTTAAGGCCAGGGATTTTATGGAGGTTGAAACACCCATGATGCAGGTGCTTCCAGGTGGGGCAGTTGCCAAGCCCTTTATGACCCATCACAATGCCATGGGTATGGATCTATACCTGAGGATAGCACCTGAACTTTATCTGAAAAGGCTTATAGTAGGTGGCCTTGAGAGGGTTTTTGAAATAAACCGGAACTTCAGAAATGAAGGAATATCGGTGAGACATAACCCTGAATTCACCATGCTTGAATTCTATCAGGCGTACGCAACATATGAGGACCTGATGGCGTTTACTGAAGATCTTGTTGCTTCTCTTGCCGTGCAGCTTTTCGGGGGAACTAAAATTACATTCAATGGCCAGGTGATAGATTTTGCTGTTCCGTGGAGACGTATGACTATGGAGGAAGCGATGCGTGAACTGGGAAACTTCGACCTTCAGCAATCCGGTGACCTGAACACCCTTACATCCTATGCAAAAGGCTTGGAAATAGAGGGTGTAGAGAAAGACACGAAGGGTAAGATTATCACCAAGATTTTTGAGACCCTCTGTGAGGAGAAGCTGATCCAGCCGACCTTCATCACTCACTACCCTGTTGAAGTGTCACCCCTGGCGAAACGGAGTAAAGAGCAACCTGATATTACTGAGCGTTTTGAGCTTTACATTGCGGGGATGGAGATCGCTAATGGCTTTAACGAGCTGAATGATCCAGAAGACCAGAGGCAAAGGTTCATGGAGCAGATTAAGGATAGGGAAGAAGGGGTAGTACTTGACGAGGATTATTTGGCGGCTCTGGAGTATGGGTTGCCTCCTACTGCTGGCGAAGGTGTAGGGATCGACAGACTCACCATGCTCTTAACTGATAGTCCCTCAATTCGAGATGTCATACTCTTTCCATTGTTGAGGCCATGATGAAAACAGCGATTGGCTCACAGCTATTAGCGATCAGCAAACACAAAATTGAACAGACGATGCATTTGATTGCAATAAACTTTGCGCTGACTGCTCACTGTTTACAGCTTACAGCTGAGGCATTTTAATATGAACTACGAAACATCCGTTGGATTGCGGTATTTACGCTCCAAACGTAAGGAAGCATTCATTTCCTTTACAACGTGGATATCGATCGCTGGAATCGCCATCGGTGTCATGGCCCTTATCCTGGTCATCGCAGTGATGACAGGCTTCCAGGATGAGATCAGGGAGCGTATTCTTGGTATCAATCCCCATGTGCTGGTCCTGGGACTGACCGGTGACATAAGGGAACCTGACAAGATTGTCAATACTGTTAAGGATATCAAGGGGGTAACCCATTCCTTCCCCTTTATTTCCTTTCAAGCCATGGTCCAGACAGGCAAGCAACTTTCTGGTGCTCTGGTAAAAGGGCTCAATGCCGGAGATGTTCAGTTCATGTCCCGCTTAATAAAACAGGGAGGCATTGATGCGATTAAAAGTAAGGGAAATGTCCTTATCGGAAAAGAACTTTCGAAACATCTTGGTGTTCTCTACGGGGATACCTTGACAATCATGGTCCCCTTTGGGGGTGTTTCCCCCATGGGCGCAGTGCCTGAGACTGTGCGGGCCAAAGTTGGCGGAATATTTGAGACAGGCGTGTATGACATCGATAACACACTGATTATAATGTCAATTCAGGATATTGAGGCGATTATGGGCGCTGGCGTAACGGGCATAGAGGTAAAAATTGATGATGTTTACCGTGCAGATAGTGTGCGGAGCGAGATCATGAAACGTCTTGGACCTTCGACCGGTTATTTTGCCCGGACATGGATCGAAATGAACAGGAACCTCTTTTCGGCCCTTAAACTTGAGAAGATCGCCATGTTCATTATCCTTGCCTTGATAATTTTTGTGGCAAGTTTCAACATTATCAGCTCTCTCATTATGACTGTCATGGAGAAAAAGAAGGATATTGCAATACTGAAAGCAATCGGGGCAAAGAAGGCAAGCCTTATGAAGATATTCATGGTAGAAGGCATAACTATCGGAATCTTAGGCGCCCTCATTGGTTCTTTCAGCGGGTACATCCTGTGTGAGATTCAGCGGAGATTCTCGTTAGTAAAACTTGATTCAGATATATATTACATAAACACCCTTCCGGTAAAAATCGGCATTCTTGATGCCTTCCTGGTCGCATCCATTACTACAATCATCTGTATCCTTGCGACGCTCTATCCCTCGTATAAGGCTTCCAAGATTGACCCTGTGGAGACGCTGCGATATGAGTGATCCAATCCTTCGTGTTTCCGGCCTGAAAAAGACCTTTAGTAAAAATGGCGTTGATATCAACGTAATCAAGGGCATCGATATTGATATCTATGAAGGTGATTTTATCACCATCATGGGTCCTTCTGGGGCAGGCAAGAGTACCTTCCTCCATATCCTTGGGACCCTCGATAATCCATCCGAGGGAGATATATTTTTTCGGGACAGGAATGTAAAAGGATTTACGGAAGACGAGGAGAGCAAGTTTAGAAATGAAAAAGTTGGTTTCGTTTTCCAGTTTTACCATCTTCTCCAGGATTTCAATGTCATAGAAAATATAATGATGCCCCTCCTTATCAAGCGTTTAAATCAGACGGATGCCATAGCCAAAGCCGAGAACTTTCTTGAAATAATGGGCTTGAAGCACAGGAGAGATCACAAGCCAGGAGAGTTATCAGGAGGAGAGCAGCAGCGCGTTGCAATTGCACGGGCTCTCGTCAATGAGCCTGAAATCATCCTGGCTGATGAGCCTACTGGAAACCTTGACCGTAAGACTGGTAAAGAGGTTCTTGATTACCTCCTTTCTATCAATGAGCGATTGTCGTCAACCCTAATTCTCGTAACCCATGATCCGGAGATTGGTTCCATTGGCGAGAGAAAAATGAAGATGGTGGATGGCGAGTTATTTACAGTTTAGCGGGACTTGCGTCGCCCCCTCACCAGGCAAAGCCGTGTGGGCCTCCCCCCCCAGCTATTCTCGCCAATATTATTATGTCACTATTTTGACATATTTCTTCTAATAGATTACGGACTTGTTGAGTCAGAGAAGGTGAAGTAAGCTCCGCACTGTTCGAAAAAAAGAATTTGGATCGTTTATAAAATATTAATATATCAGCCTGTTACAGGCAAGATGATGTCTACGAGCTGATTTTGTCTCTGCCTCCGCTGGCCCTATTATTGCATAGCCAAAGTCGCAGACATTATGAAGGATGGAAACAAGACAAAAAGCCAGCTTTTAACCGAATTAGAAGCAATGCGACAACGCATAACTGAGCTGGAAAAATCAGAGAATATCCGCAAACAAGCAGAGAAAGCCCTCAATGAGAGTGAGGCAAAATTCCGTGCTCTTGCAGAAAACGCTACAGCGGCGATTTTTGTAATCCAGAAAGAAAAATATGTTTACATAAATCCTGCTTTCACAAACATGACAGGGTATTCATTCGAGGATCTTTCCTCAATGAATTTTTGGGACTTTATTGCCCCTGACATGCGTGATTTAGTTCGGACAAGAGGCATTGGGCGACAAAACAAGGAAGACGTACCTTCGAGGTATGATCTGAGATTTATCACTAAATCCGGAGAGGAACACTCCGGTAGCTTTTGCGCCACTCTCATCGAATTTCAAAATGCACCAGCTATTTTGGGAACTGTATTGGATATTACTGAGCGTAAAGATATGGAAATTGCCTTACGTGCCAGTGAGAAGAAATATCGCGAATTGGTGGAAAATGCAAACAGTATTATTCTCAGGATGGACGTTACCGGCAAGATCATCTTCTTTAATGAATTCGCCCATCGCTTCTTTGGGTATAGAGAGGAAGAAATACTTGGTGAAAATGTAGTGGGCACTATAGTTCCCCCTTATGAGTCCACAGGAAGAGATTTACATACTATGATTCAGGACATTGGCCTAAATCCGAAATGTTATGCAAACAACATTAACGAAAATATTCTTCGCAACGGTAAGCGCGTCTGGATTGCATGGACCAATAAGCCAGTATACGACAAGACTGGTAAGGTTACTGAAGTCCTGTGTATAGGGAATGATATTACCAAGCGTAAAAAAGCAGAAGATTTGCTCCGACAAGCTGAAGAGAAGTACCGTAACATTTTTGAAAATTCCGTTATGGGGATATTCCAGACTACACCCGAGGGCCGCTATTTGAAGGCAAATAGCGAACTGGCATGGATGCTCGGCTACGAATCTCCCGATGAGATGATTGCCATTGTCACCGACATCGGGCAACAGCAATATGTTCATCCTGAGGATCGAATAAGGCTAAAAGAGTTGTATAAATGTCTTGATGTTGTTCATCGATTCGAGACAGAGATGTATCGTAAAGATGGAGCACGGATGTGGATCTCTTTAAACGGGCGCGCAGTAAAGGGGGAAGACGATAATACCCTTTATTATGAGGGTACAATTGAAGACATTACCAAACGTAAACAGGCAGAAGCCGCGTTACGTGAATCAGAGAGCAAGTTTCGAGATTTTACCGAAAAATCACTTGCCGGCGTATATCTTCTGCATGGAGATGGAGCGGTGAAATACGTCAATGCAAGATGTGCTGAAATATTCAAATACAAAATCGAGGAAGTCATTGATATATTAAATGTCAAAGATGTCATATTTTCCGAAGACTGGCCTATAGTTAAAGAAAGCATGCGTAAAAGGATGTCAGGGGAATTGCCATCTCACCATTACGAGTTCAGAATAGTCACAAAAAACAAAGATATGAGGTACGTTGAAGCGTATAGCTCCATCACCATGTATGAAGGGAAGCCAGCGGTTTTAGGAACTATACTGGACATTACTGAGCGAAAGCGGGCCGAGGGGGCTCTCAAAGAAAACGAGAGGAGGTATAGAGAACTTGTAAACCTGCTTCCCTTAACAGTGGCGGAGTTTAATAAAGACGGTTATGCTACCTTGATCAATCATTATGGTATGGAAAAGTATGGTATCACCCAGGAAGATATTGACCGGGGATTGAAAGGCTTTCAAGGGGTTATCCCCGAGGAACAGGAAAGGGCAAAGGCTATATCAGAACGAGCACTTAAAGGAGAACGCTTAGAAGGAGGAGAGTTTAAAGCTGTTAAGAAAGATGGAAGCACATTTCCTGTACTCACATATTACTGTCCCATTACACGAAATGGCGATCATCAAGGATATTTGGCTATTACGATTGATATCACTGAACGCAAGCAACTTGAAGAACAACTCCATCATGCCCAGAAAATGCAGTCTATCGGCACCCTTGCCGGGGGGATAGCTCATGACTTCAATAATCTTCTCACAACTATTCTGGGGTGTGGACAGCTTTTAAAGTTGAAAGTAGATTTTGATGGGAAAGCAGGAGCATACCTCGACCGGATAATGGAGGCTGCCGAGAGCGCAGCGCAGCTTACGCAAAACCTCCTAACCTTCGGCAGAAAGTATGCCGCAAAGCCCATCGTCGTTGATCCAAACATGATAATTGATAAAATAGAGAAGATGGCGATGAGAACTATAGGTGAAAATATTACCCTGAAGGTGATATATGGAGTGAGTAATTCACGAATCATGGCGGACGTAAACCAAATAGAACAGGTGCTGATGAATATCATAATAAATGCGCGTGATGCAATGCCTGAAGGAGGAGAACTCACTATCCGGACTGAGCATACACAATTAAATGAAGACTTCACAGAGCAGCATGGTGGAAGAGGAAAGCCGGGTAAGTATGCCAAGATTTCAATACAAGATAGCGGAATTGGAATGGACAGCAAGACAATGGACAGAATATTCGAACCCTTCTTTACGACTAAAGAGGTAGGAAAAGGAACCGGTCTAGGCCTTTCAATCGTCTATGGAATTATCAGGAAACATAATGGCTACGTAACTGTTTCCAGTGAGCCAGGAAGAGGCACAAAAGTAGAGGTCTATTTACCATTTACCGATGCTGCAAGTGAGAAATCGACAGAAGCGCCGGATTCAGTCCATTTAGAAAAAGGAAATGAAACCATCCTCATTGCAGAGGATGATCCGCTCATGCTGAATATGCTGAAGACAATCCTTGCAGAGGGCGGTTACGGAATTATTGAGGCTGTTGATGGGGAGGACGCGCTTCAAAAGTACATACGACACAGAGAGAGAATAGAGATGGTCATTCTTGATGTGATGATGCCCAAGAAGAATGCGAAGGAAGTGTTTGATGTAATAGAAGTGATGGATCCTTTTCAAAAAATACTTTTCATTTCCGGGTATACTCCTGAAGATATGGATAAATCGGGCATCTTCAAGGAGAACTTTAACCTTATAAAGAAACCTTTTCTTCCTGATTATTTATTGAAAAAAGTCAGGGAAGTCTTTGCAGGATAGAGGGATAAATGGATAGAATCCTCATTGTGGATGATGACAAAAATATCAGATTTACTTTAAAAGAGTTTCTTATTGATAATGGTTTCGCATCCGTAGAGGCACCGAATGGTAGTAGTGCGGTAGAAATTTTTAAAAGGGAAAAACCTCTCATAGTTCTCCTTGATCTTAAGATGCCCGACATGAATGGCATCCAATGCCTGCAATTGTTAAAAGAGACTGATCCAACGATCCCGGTAATTATCATTACTGCGCATGGTGATGTCCCAACCGCTGTTGAAGCAATCAGGCTTGGTGCATACGATTTTATCCTTAAGCCCCCTAATTTCGACAGGCTTATGCTTACCGTAAAAAGGGCCATAGAAAAGGTAGAACTTGAGAGGGCCTTAAAAACCTCTCTGACCACTTTATTCGGGAAAAGCAAGGCTATGAGAGCAATAATTGAGCAGGTGCGGCAGGTGGCGCCGAGCTATTTTTCTATACTCCTTCAGGGCGAAACAGGTACCGGCAAGTCATTTATTGCCAGAACCATACATAATTTTAGCAAAAGGCCTGACGGGCCGTTTATAACCGTAGATATTGGAGCAATACCGGAGAATCTAACGGAAAGCGAACTTTTCGGGTATGAAAAAGGTGCTTTCACGGGTGCTGAGAGGAAAAAAAAGGGTTATTTTGAGATTGCAGATGGAGGCACCATTTTACTTGATGAATTGCAAAACACCTCTCCGTATGTACAAAGCAAATTACTCAGGATTGCAGAGGAAAAGAGATTATATCCCCTGGGAAGTACCAATCCCGTCGACGTGGATATTCGGATCATCTCAGCATCAAATGCCGACATACTCCAGGCCGTTAAAGAAAAAAAGATCAGGGAAGACCTTTTCTTTCGTCTTGGAGAATTTATCATTAACCTTCCTCCGCTGAGAGAGAGATCTGAAGATATACCCTTCCTTGCACACAGGTTCTTTAGAGATGCAACAGAAGAACTCAATAAAAGCATGAACGAAATACCTGAGGAAACAATGGAATTTCTTCTCAGGTATTCATGGCCCGGCAATGTAAGAGAACTTAAGAATGTCATTAGAAGGGCTGTTCTCCTCGCCCAAGAGGATGTTATAAGGAAAGGACACATCAGTTTTCATCTTCACTCTAACAGCCCTCAAACTGATCATTGTCCTTCATTGTTTCTTCAGGACATCACAACAGATGCAGAAAGAAGGGCGATCAGACAGGCCCTTGATCTTACAGAGGGCAACAGGACAAAAGCTGCCCACATACTCCAGGTGAGTCATAGATCTCTCTTGAGAAAAATGAAGGAATACAGTATCCAGTAACTACGTCATTTCTGTCATAGTAACTGCCAGGAATGTCATAGCGCAACTCTTTCATCTAAATTTTAATTTTCCATAAAAACAATAAGTTACAAATCTAAAAAGAATGGCATCTATTTTGCTATCCAAAGACCTGTTATGGATTTTAAATACAACATAATGTTGTCCTCTTATTTTACGAGACCTAAAAAAACCTTTACAGGAAAGTATTCCCTGTATGGAATTTTGGCGCAAATTCAGGGGTATTTGAGATCAGGCAATGGGCAGGAAGAGGCTTGTAAACGGCTTGGGGAAGGCCGCCAATTTCTAAAAAAGGAATATCCATGAGAAAACGAATTCTCATCGTTGATGATGAAGATGTCCTCCTCTCTGAATCAAGAAAGCTAATGCTGGATCATGGAGTCACAATAGACGTTGCCCAAACGATAGAAGAAGCAATGACCCTATTGCAGATTCGGGAATACGAATGCGTTATTGTCGGATTGAAATGTGCATGTGGATTGGGGACAAAAGAGTATGAAGTTATCAGGCAAATCAAAGAAGAAAAGGGAATGACGGGAATCATCCTTTTGATGGGCCGAGGAGACCCGAGGATTACGGAAGAGGCTCTATCAATTGGGGCTTCATATTACTATGAAAAGCGTGTGTCTGCGAAGGTTCTTCGTGACGCGATAAAAAACTGGGTGGATAATGCACGACCTGTCAGTTGAAGAATGGATGAGCAGTATGGAGTCGATGGCGCAAGAACTGACCGCCTTGAATGAATCAACAGAGGCTGATTTTCTTACATTAGGGGAACAGCTGAACCACCTTTCAGGCATGGCACGGGAGGTAACCACAACTGCACGGGATGCGGTAAGCCTGATTCTTGACCACGAAATAGGAGAGGCTACAGAGGCACTTCAAAAAATATTCCAGGCAATGGGTGAATATCTTGGCAGCTCGGAACGAGGTTTAGAAAATAGCTACGGAAGTCTCTCTGCCATTCTAGGTGGCCTCAAGGACATCCGGGAACCACTGTATGGATTTAAGAAAACAGTGAAATACTTGAGAATCTTTGGTGTTTCTATAAAAATTGAGAGTGCCAGAATAACCGGAAATGATAACGGATTCAATAATTTGGCAAGCGATGTTGAAAAACTTTCTACCCTCATAGCCTTGAAATCGGTCCAGGTTCTTAAGGAGCTGGACCCACTGTATGCAGTAATCGATCATGCCCTTTCACGGTTTCTTAAAGAAGAGGCGAAGGAACATGCGAAGGCTAAGACAATTCTCGAGCAAATTACTGTAAACCTCTCCTCTCTTGGGAGCAGACAAGCCCTTTCTTCGGGTACCATTCAACGCATAGAGAATAAATCAAGTGAGATTGGCACAGATATAGGAGAGATTGTCATGTCTCTGCAATTTCACGATATTACCCGTCAGCAGATAGATCATGTAAAAGAGGGTTTTGTTGAGTTGAAAACCAGGCTCCAACGCGTGTCAGTTAGCGATAAAGAAGAAGATTTGTCTGATCTGTCCATTCTTTCGAACGCCTGCATGTTGCAGGCAAACCAACTTTCTGATTCCCATTTACAGCTTCTTTCTGCGGCCGAAAAGGTAATTGACAAACTTAGAGAGATTGAGGAAAAAGTATTCGACATATCCCATGAGATAGTCAGCCTCTTGAAGGTTGCTGACAGTAGTGAAGATACATTTCTTTCTGAAGTAAAAGAGGGTGTATCGTCCGTTATATCTTCTTTAAATGAGAACACAAAGACAAACGGTGAATTGAGGAAAGGGATTAGCTCTGTTGCTCAGACTGTAGGCGCCATTACCGCTTTTGTGGATGAGATCGAAGATATTGGGTTAGAGATAGAATTAATTGCTTTAAACGCAAGTGTCAGGGCAGCTCATACGGATCAGGGTGGCCAGTCACTGGGGGTGCTTGCAGAGGCAATCCGAAACCTTTCGGAGAGTACCCATGCAAACACAACTTTTATTTCTGACAGCCTGAAAAAGACAGGTTCCATGGCAAAGAGCTTAGGAATTGTAACGGGCGACACAGAAGATGGAAAGGTTCCCGAGGTCAAGAAGATGGTTGAAGAGATGCATCTTTTACTCGGCTCATTAGAAAGCACGAACGGCAAGGTTGTGCCTCTTTTTACCCGATTGGGTGCACAAGCCAGCACTCTCGCTGAAGGGGTTGAGCAAACTGTAGGAGAGATCACAAGTCTGGAAAGGGCTGATTCAACACTTCGCGAGATTATTTCCAGGTTAAAGGATATTGCCTCGCAGGCAAAGGAGCTTTTTCCCGAAAGTAACACTGCGGAACAGGAAGGCTATCTGAAACAGATGGAAAAGCTCTATACCATGGAACGGGAGCGTGATATACACAGGAGTTTATATGGGTCCGAAGAAGATTCGTATGCGGGCGACCAGGGAAATTTAGGAAGTAATGTTGAGCTTTTTTAGCTGAATGGAGGGGACATGGCAGCAGATTGTAAAATTGAAAACAATGGCAAGCAGAGGGTTTTAACCTTATCCGGCGAGCTTACTATCCAAAATGCCGAACATATCAGATCCAAGTTTTTGGAATCAATGCAAAATACTGAGCATCTTACTGTGCGTGTTGAAGGAGTCACTGATGTGGATCTCACATGTCTGCAACTTCTTTGTGCATTCCACAAAACGGCAATCCAACTTGAAGTGAACCTCGATCTTGATAAAGGACAATCCGAAGTATTTAATCAAACAGCAGCAGATGCCGGTTTTTTCCGTCATACCGGTTGTGCTTTTGATACCAAACAAAAGTGTTTGTGGTTGGAGGATGTTAAATATGAGTAAGCGTATTATGACTGTAGACGACTCGGCAAGCATCAGGCAGATGGTGAGCTTCACATTAAAAGAAGCAGGATACGAGGCGGTGGAGGCAGTAGACGGTAAAGATGCTCTTGCCAAGCTGAATGGAACGCCTATTAACATGATCATTACCGACCTCAATATGCCGAATCTTGACGGTATTGGGTTAATAAAGGGAGTCAGGGCAAATCCTTCATACAAATATATCCCTATTGTTATGCTGACAACTGAATCGCAGGATTCCAAAAAAATGGAAGGAAAACAAGCTGGCGCAACGGGATGGATCATAAAACCTTTTAAACCTGAACAACTATTGGCTGTTATAAAGAAGGTGATCGGATGAACGATATACACATAAATACATTCAGGGAAGAGGCGCATGAACTTTTATCTGATTTGGAATTTTGTTTGCTGGAACTTGAAGAGAAGCCGAACGACACAGAACTGATAGGCAGGGCCTTCCGTGCAATGCACACGATTAAGGGTTCTGGTTCAATGTTCGGGTTTGATGAAATAGCCAGTTTTACCCATGAAATCGAAACCGTGTTTGCCCTGGTGAGAAATGGTGAAATCCCGGTAACGAAAGAACTGATTGACCATACCCTTAAGGCCCGGGACTGCATACTCTCTATGCTTGATTCAACTTCCGATATTGGTATTGATGATTCATTGGTCAACCAGGTACTTTCAGCTTTCAGATCATTGTCTTCAATAAAAAATGTTTCTCAAGGTGATGCCGGACCTGTTGAGGCACCAGCTTCTCGCCAAAAATGTGAGCCCGTGAGTTACCGTATACACTTCCGTCCATCAGAAGATATGTTTCGTTCAGGGACTAATCCTATTCCTCTTCTCAAAGAACTCCAGGAATTAGGAAGCTGCAGTGTGGTGGCACAGCTCGATTCCATACCTCCCCTTGACGAATGCAACACCGAGCTGTGCTACACCTCCTGGGATGTGATTCTCACAACGGATAAAGACGTAAATATGATCAAAGACGTCTTCATTTTTGTTGAGGACAGTTGTGAGCTGACCATAGACCCCATCAATATTTCACAGATGACAGACGGAGAAGACTCGCATAGGAAAATCGGTGAAATATTGATGGGGCGGGGAGAGATCAAGTCAGAGGATTTGCAGAAAGCGCTCAATCAACAGAAGCGTATCGGCGAGATTTTAGTTGACAAAGGCTTTGTTTCACCAGATAAGGTCGAAACGGCGCTGGCAGAACAGAAACACGTCAATGAACTTCAGGAAAAACAAAAAATAGAGCAGTCTGTTGCCACAATCAGGGTGGCAGCTGATAAACTCGATAAACTTGTGGATCTCGTTGGCGAACTTGTAACGGTCCAGGCAAGGCTCACCCAGAAATCTAATACCGGCAACGACCCGGAACTTCTCTTGATCTCGGAGGAGGTAGAGCGTCTCACAGAGGAACTGCGTGACAACACGATGAGTATCCGTATGGTACCCATCGGGACGACATTCAACAAATTTAGACGTCTTGTTCGAGATCTTTCTAACAGCCTGCAAAAAGAGATCGAACTCTCAACTGAAGGTGCTGAGACAGAGCTCGATAAGACAGTCATCGAGCAGTTAAACGATCCATTAGTACATATTATTCGGAACAGTATTGACCACGGAATTGAGTCTCCGGATGAAAGAGAGGCTGTAGGTAAGCCCCGGGAAGGTATGTTGCATCTATCGGCCAAACACTCTGGTGCCAATGTGTTGGTTGAAATTACCGATGACGGCAATGGTCTGGACAGCGAACTTATCAGAAGTAAGGCCGTAGAGCGAGGCATTATCCAAAGCGACGCAGATCTTACGGAAAAAGAAATCTTCAACCTTATTTTCGAGCCGGGTTTTTCCACGGCCAAGAAAGTAACCGGCGTTTCCGGCCGTGGTGTGGGAATGGATGTTGTAAAGAGAACCATTGACACACTGAGAGGCTCAGTAGAAATCATGAGCGAGAAAGGAACCGGCACAACTATCACACTGAAGCTTCCATTGACCCTTTCCATCATCGAGGGCTTGCTGGTATCAATTGGCCCGAACTTTTTTGTTCTTCCCCTTTCTTCAGTAGAGGAATGTTTGCAATTAACCCACGAGGATATTACCAAGAGTCATGGGAGGCACATAGCGAATGTCCGGGGCGAGATTGTTCCCTATATAAGACTGCGGGAGAAATTCAGGATCAATGGCCGTATGCCTAATATTGAACAAATTGTCATAACGGATGTAGACAGAACCCGTATCGGTTTTGTCGTAGACTCAGTAATCGGTCAGTACCAGACAGTAATCAAGAGCCTCGGAAGGGTGTATCGTGATGTAGATGGCGTATCAGGAGCAACGATATTAGGCGATGGTTCGGTGGCACTCATTGTCGATCTGAATCACCTGATGCATTCCGTAGAACGGACAGAAATGGATGAGGTAAGGAGCCTCTTTTCGTCTGAAAATAATAGATTTGCAATAGAACAAAACAATTTAAGGAGGAATTGAACATGAAGAAATTTAAGAATTGGTCTATTTCAACAAAAGTAATGAGTATTTCAGTGCTTACCATCGTTATTATTGTGAGCGGGATGATTTTTTATGTCATTCCCCTTGTAAAGAACAAGCTGATGGAAGAAAAAAAGATGGCTACTAAAGATCATGTCGAGGTCACATACACCTTGCTGAACGCCTATGATGCTAAGGTGAGGGCAGGGGAGTTGAAGCTTGATGAGGCCCAGAAGAGGGCTTTTGCAGATATTAAGGCTATGCGGTATGGCGAGGGTGACTATTACTTCATGATGGATGGCAACGCAAAGATGGTTTTACATGGTGTCAATTCCGCGCTCGAAGGGAAAGAAATGGGAAACGAAAAGGATATCCAGGGCAAGTTCTTCTTCCAGGATATGGCAAAGACAGGAAAGGAGAAAGGAGAGGGTTTTGTGGATTACTGGTGGCCCAAAACGGCTAATGCTAAGCCATCGCCAAAAATATCGTACGTGAAAATGTTCAAACCATGGAATTTGATTGTTGGGACAGGTATCTATGTAGATGAGGTAGAGGCTGAGACTTCAAAATTGAGAAACATCATTGTCATATCCACAATCCTTTGTGCCGTATTGATCCTGTGTATTGCCTTCTTTGTCTCGAGGAAGATCACGGCTGCCCTGAAGGAAGCCGTGGTAGTAGCCGATGAACTCTCTCAGGGTAACCTCCAGATTGATATTCAGGTGAAAAGCGAGGACGAGACTGGCAAGCTTCTTAATGGTATGAAGATTATGCTGGAGAAACTCAAGGAAGTTGTTGCAGATGTAACAACAGCGGCAGGCAATGTCGCTTCCGGAAGTCAACAGACAAGCTCCAGTTCGCAACAGATGTCGCAGGGAGCTACAGAACAGGCAGCATCGGCCGAGGAAGTTTCGTCATCAATGGAAGAGATGGCAGCAAACATAAGGCAGAATGCTGACAATGCACAACAGACAGAAAAAATAGCGCTGAAATCAGCGGAAGACGCGAAACAGGGTGGTCAGGCTGTCCTGGAGACAGTTCAGGCGATGAAAGAAATCGCGGGGAAAATCTCGATCATTGAAGAGATTGCTCGTCAGACAAACTTATTGGCTTTGAACGCGGCCATTGAGGCTGCACGCGCAGGTGAACACGGCAAAGGATTTGCAGTTGTGGCCTCAGAGGTTCGGAAACTTGCCGAGCGAAGTCAGACAGCGGCTGGTGAAATTAGTAAGTTGTCAAGGAGCAGTGTTGAGGTGGCCGAAAAGGCCGGTGACATGCTCGCACGAATAGTCCCTGATATCCAAAAAACTGCAGAGCTTGTACAAGAGATAAGCGCAGGCAGCAACGAACAGAGCATAGGTGCAGAGCAGATAAACAAGGCCATACAGCAGTTGGATCAGGTAATTCAGCAGAACGCTTCGGCAACCGAGGAAATGGCATCTACATCTGAAGAGTTGTCAAGTCAGGCGGAGCAGCTTCAGGATACTATCAGTTTCTTCAAGGTGGGGAACAATGGGAATACAACTACCATTAAAGCTGCATCCAAAAAGGCATCCTGGAAATTAGGCCATAAAGCGCCTGCATCAGGAGGCGAGCACGTTAAGACTCCCATGGTTGCCCAGAAGTCTGAAAATGTTCGCAAATCAGCCGGTATTTCACTCGATCTGGGTGATGGACGCGACAAGATGGATGATGAGTTTGAGAGGTTCTAGAAAAGAGCAAGAAGAGGTTGGTAGTAACATTCCAGCCTCTTCTTAATTAAATGTAGTATTGAGAATTCGATCAGGAGGTATTATATGAGCGTAATAGGTATAACAAGAACAAGACAGTACCTGACATTTACCCTTGGCGACGAGCACTTTGCCCTTGATGTAGCAAACGTCCGTGAGATCCTGGAGTTTACGAGCGTCACCAAGGTTCCCCAGACACCGGAGTTTATGCGTGGTGTGATAAATTTACGGGGCAGTGTCGTCCCGGTAATGGATATGCGGCTGAAATTCGGTATGTCTATTACAGAGAAGTCAGTAGATACGTGTGTTATTGTCGTTGAAGTCAGCCTTGAAGGCGAGACGACAGTGCTCGGCGCCCTTGTAGATTCCGTACAAGAAGTTTTTGAGCTTGAGCCTGAGCAGATAGAACCTGCGCCACGAATCGGGACTAAGTTAAGAACCGAATTCATTAGAGGCATGGGGAAACGCGATGACCAGTTCATTATAATTCTCGACATTGACAAGGTCTTTTCTTCCGATGAACTGGCAATACTGAACCAGGCAGAGAATACAGGCGAAAAGATGATTGCCGGCGCCACTATGTGAGCCATCCTTTCTAAAGGAAGCTAAAAGTCCGGGAAGAGACGCCATGCAAAATACTGATGCTGTAGACAGATTGTCAATGCCATATAAAGATTTCCGTCGCCTGGGTGAGCTTATACAGAACGTTTCAGGTATCAAGGTTCCAGACCCGAAGAAAACGATGATTGAATCAAGGCTCCAGAGAAGATTAAAGAGACTTGGTATGCAATCGATGCATGAATATCTTGATTATCTTTTTAGCCCAGACGGCATGCAGAACGAGCTCATCAATATGATCGATGAGGTCACTACGAATAAAACTGATTTTTTCAGGGAACCTTCGCACTTCGAATTCCTTGTGGATCATGCGCTACCTGAAACAATAAAAGCCCATTCTGGGGAAGTTCACAAGAGAATCACGATATGGAGTGCTGGTTGTTCGAGTGGTGAAGAGCCTTACACGCTTGCTATGGTACTAAGCGAGTTTGTATCACAACATCGCTCTTCTTTTCTGATCCTTGCGACGGATATTTCAAAAAGCATGCTTGAGAAGGCAACCCTTGCCATATATGATGCAGAAAGGATTGCCCCAGTGCCCATGGAGTTACAAAGGAAATACCTTCTTAAAGGCAAAGATCGAGAACAACAGCGTTTCCGGGTTGTTCCCGATCTTAGAAGGTTGGTTAAATTCAGGCTACTCAATTTCATGGATGGTGATTTCGGTTTTCGTGAGCCAATAGATATTATATTCTGCAGGAATGTAATTATCTATTTCGATAAAAAAACGCAGGAAGAACTTCTTCGAAAGTTCTGCAACTGCCTTGCTTCTAAAGGTTATATGTTTGTAGGCCATTCAGAGACCTTGTTTGGCATGGATTTGCCACTTGTACAGGTAGCACCTACAATTTACAGGAAAACATCATGACATTATACAGGGTACAACTACCTCTCACATATTTAAAGCAAGGCGAATCCTGTTATACGGATGAACCGTCACTCGTTATGACATCGCTTCGATCAAGTGTTGCTATTATGATGTTTAATAAACGTTTGCATTTTTCCGGCATATGCCACGTACGTCCGGTTATCTGCAGAAACAGCAAGTCCTGCACAGGCCATTGTGACGAGGCGTTTACACATATGGACTGTGCCACAAAGCAAATGTTTGAAATATTTGACGTTCTTGGTGTATGTCGAAATGAGGTTGATGTTAAGATTTTTGGTTGTGTGGATGTGACTGCGTGCTCAGACACAAAAATTTTCAAGGCAATGTTACGTGAAGAAGGTCTTCATGTTGCAGACTCTCATGTGACAGATTCCTTGAACAAAAAGATTCTTTTTTTCACACATACCGGAGAAGTATTTGCCAAAAAGGTAAAAAAAGACAAAATATTGCATTTTTAAGAGGTTAATTCATAAAGTATGACAATGGACCAGAAGATAAGAGTACTTATTGTTGATGATTCTGCCGTAGTTCGCCAGACCATGGAGGAGATTCTTTCCTCGGATCCTTCCATCGAGGTGGTAGGCGCCGCATCAGACCCGTTTGTTGCTGCAAACAAAATCAAAGAGATAATCCCGGATGTAATAACCCTAGATGTTGAGATGCCACGAATGGATGGTATTACATTCCTCCAGAAGATTATGAAGCAGCACCCGATTCCGGTGGTGATGTGTTCGAGCCTCACGGAGAAGGGATCTGAAACAACGTTTAAAGCGCTCGAGTATGGGGCTGTCGAGATTATTCAAAAGCCCCGAATGGGAGCAAAGCAATTTCTTGAGGAATCGAGTATCCGCATTATAGATGCCGTAAAGGCCGCTTCAGCGGCTCGACTGAGGAGACCATCTTCACAACCTTTGCATGTAGCTCCAAAATTAACAGCCGACGCAGTAATTACCAAGGGTTCTTCCCGTGCGATGGCAGAAACGACTGAAAAGGTGATTGTTGTGGGTGCTTCGACGGGTGGAACAGAAGCGCTTAGCGTGTTTCTTCAAGCCTTACCTCCTGATAGCCCCGGGATAGTTATTGTTCAGCATATGCCGGAAAACTTTACCCGCGCCTTTGCAAACAGACTCAATGGTATATGCCGCATATCCGTGAAAGAAGCAGAGGATAATGATACGGTTATCAGGGGACGAGCTCTCATTGCACCTGGTAATCACCATGCCCTCTTGAAGAGAAGCGGTGCCCGTTACTTCGTGGAGATCAAGGATGGCCCACTCGTTTCACGCCACCGACCGTCTGTTGATGTGCTTTTTCGCTCGGCGGCTCGTTATGCAGGCAAGAATGCTGTAGGTGTGATAATGACCGGTATGGGCGATGATGGTGCAAGGGGTATGCTGGAAATGAAACAAGAAGGCGCGTACACGATAGCACAGGATGAAGCATCGTGTATTGTTTTTGGGATGCCGAAGGAGGCAATCAAGCTCGGCGCCGTGGATAAGGTAGTACCCCTGGATGGAATAGCCAGAATCGTAATCACCAAAGGATGAGGTTTGAAAACGAAAGGAAAGATCCTCATCATAGAAGACAGTGCACTTCAGGCAGAGACTCTTGCAAGAAGTTTGAGTCGGCAGGGCTATGATGTAACTACGGCGAAAGACGGACTGGAAGGATTAAATAGCTTGTCTGAATCAATGCCTCAGCTTATTATCAGTGATGTCTGGATGCCAAATATGAACGGTTTCGAGCTCTGTAGTAGCGTCAAGAGTGATGAAAATATCAGGGACATTCCCGTTATCCTCCTCACAACACTTTCGGAGACTATGGATATCGTAAACGGACTTAATTCGGGGGCTGATTACTATCTTACGAAGCCTTATAGCGAAAACCTTTTGATATCCATGGTTGACTTTATCCTCGCCAATACAAACTCTCCCACCTGGAATAATAAAAGCACCTTTACGAGAAATATCAACGGGAAAGCTATTGATATTACTGCTTCTCCCCAACAAGTTGTGAATTTCCTTTTTTCCACATACGAAAATCTTCTCCGCCATAACCAGACGCTCCTCAAGACCAAACAAGAGCTAAGGAAGTTTAATAACCAACTCGAAGAAAAGATAAGGGAAAAAACTGACTCTATCCAAAGTACGCTTAATGGGGTTGTGACAGCCCTTGCTACGGTTGTAGAGATGAGGGACCCCTATACGGCAGGACATCAATTAAGGGTTTCGCAGTTAGCCTGTGTGATCGCCAAGGAAATAGGCCTATCGAATGAACAGATTAACGGCATTCAGGTAATGGGATGTCTCCACGATATCGGTAAAATAATTGTGCCTGCTGAAATTCTCAGTAAACCAAGCAAGCTTACCGATTACGAGTTCAATATGATTAAGGCTCATTCAGAGGCAGGATATAATATCCTCAAAGGTATAGTCTTTCCCTGGCCAGTCGCCACTGCCGTTCTCCAGCACCATGAGAGACTAAACGGTTCAGGGTATCCATACGGTTGCAAGGGAGAAGAAATTGTCATTGAGGCCAAAATCATTGCTGTTTCTGATGTGATCGAATCAATGGCTTCTCACAGGCCTTACCGGGCAGCCCTTGGCATTGACGCAGCACTCGAAGAAATTCAGAAGAATGAAGGTATTGTCTATGATTTTGAGGTTTCCGAGGCATGTTTAGATCTCTTTCGTGAAAAGGGATTCAGGTTCGAGTAGAAATAATTATGAATAGATTATGTTTGGAGGCTGACCATAAGAGAAAAACAAAACGTGTTACCATTCACCCGGGAGAATATTATGTCTCCAATACAAGTGTTGTGATTTCGACCTTACTTGGGTCGTGCGTGGCGGCCTGTCTTTATGACCCGGTAAACAGGGTTGTTGGAATGAATCATTTTCTCCTGAGCAGCGAACGGAATATTGAAAATATACCTGTTTGCGCCACAGAATCCGGGCGATATGGTGTCCATGCAATGGAATTAGTTATCAATGGCATGCTCAAACTTGGTGCAAAAAGAGAAAACCTCTCCGCTAAAGCATTTGGTGGAGGTTCACTTTATCAAACGCACCATGGGTCTGGAGGCTTTTTTCGTGTGGGGGAGGTCAATAGCCACTTTATTTTTGAGTTTCTTAAAAATGATGGTATACCGATTATTGCATATGATTTAGGTGGAAATACAGGAAGGATGATCCGTTTCTCATCTGACGATTTTTCAGTGCTTGTCCGAAGGTTCAGGAAATCCGATACACCATCGCTGCTCAAGAAGGAAAAAGAGGTCTGGTTAAAATCAATAAAACAAGAAAAACAGGAGTCCGTTGAGCCTGATCTTTGGACATAAATTGATGAAGTTTTGGCCATTATCCATGAAAGATGATAGGTCTCGTTGCTGACGTCATGATTGCATTTACCAGATTGATTCCACCTGGTTGTGAATATCGCATATGTTGTATTCAGTAGTAAAGAAGAGTTACGATGTTTGTTTATTCAATAAGGTTTTCTTAAAACACAATGTAAATAATATATTAAAAAAATTAAAAATATACCGATAACAGTTCCAGAAACGTAATAGCTGAAAGGGGTGATACAATGGCGCGAAATTGTCCACATTGCGATTCTGAGATGTTTGAAGAATACGACCATATTAACAGGGTAAGAGTGCTTGTATGTTCGAAACCTACATGTCTTTTCCGGACCTACCCTGACTATCCCAGCCGCAAGAGCAACGAGGAAGTCTGCTATAAGTGCCAACGCATTTTTAAAGTAGATCAGAGTGATGCAGGTATTGTATGTCCTGAATGTAAGGCCAATGTAGAACAAAACAAAAAAATACCAGCGAATGGTAAACAGCAGAAGCCTTACAAAGCCCCAGGGCAAGAAACACTTTACAGAGAAAACAACAAGGCCAAGATGCGGCGTGCCATTTAATTGATTCGTTTTCTCTTGGCCGCTTGATTTACCTAGCTCTTCTTGTCCATAGCAGCCTTCAGCAATTCGCCAAAGCTCCCAAGACTGACACCTTCTCTATCATCTTGCTGAACTTTTTTCATGTAACTGGTAAGTTCTTCTTTCTCCAGTTTCTCTTCTACGCCACTCCTACTCAATGTTATCCTCCCACGGTCTTTATTAATCTCAATTACTATTACCTGCAAGGGAGTTCCGAAAGGAAACATTTTGCTGTGATTAGTACCTCGAGGTGTTCCCATCTCTGAATTTGGTATGAAACCGATGGCTCCCCCTGGCAATTTCACAAGTACTCCTGATGTGAGAACTTTCTCCACAGTTCCATTCAGCAGCTCTCCTGTCTCGGGAAGCACAATAGTTTCTGGTTCCACCTTCTGTTCCATTGAAAGTGAGATTCTTCTGTTGCTTGCGTCAACATCCTGGACATATGCTTCAACAATCTGGCCAACTTCAACGACCTCTTTTGGGTGCTTAATCCGTCGCCCTGCGCCAAGCTTGGAAATGTGAACCAGCCCATCTATGCCAGGTTCAAGGTTGACAAAAACACCAAAAGGAGCGAGACGAACAATTGTTCCGCGAACGAGACTGTCTACAGGATACCTCTCCACGGCATTTAAGAAAGGATCTGGTTGTAGGGCTTTAAGGCTTAGGGTTAGGCGTTCTTTTTCCCAGTCCATGGCAATAACCCTTACAGTAACCTCAGAACCCCGCTGAAGGACGTCCTGAATATTATCGATCTTGCCCCACCCGATTTCACTCATGGGAATAAGACCGTCAACTCCACCAAGATCAACGAAGACACCAAAAGATTGAATTGAGCGAACCTTCGCAGGGACGTCCATCCCCACAGATAAGTGTTTTTTGAGGGCTTCTACTTTCACCTCTTGTTCTTCTTCAAGCAAGGCGCGCCTTGAGAGGATAACGTTACGGTCGTCTTCCTGAAACTCGAGGACTTTAAAAGAAAAAGTTTCGCCTGTATAGGCAGCGGTATCACGAAAACCACGCAGGTCTATCTGCGAAAAGGGACAAAAACAACGAACCTTACCCACATACACTTCAAATCCGCCTTTTAATTCTTTGGTAACCTTACCGCTTATGGGTAAGTCTGCCTCGAAGGCATCGCGAATTTCTCTGAAACTGAGCGTTGACAATCCGTGCCTAAGGGTTGTCAATCTCTTGAGGCCTCCCTGGACTGCAACGAAATATGATTCAATGTTTTCCCCAACGTTGATATTCGTCTTGCCCTCTCCATCTCTGAACTCTGCGATGTCAATAACGCCCTCGCTTTTGCCCCCAAGGCTTACATAAACAAAGTCCCCTGAGATACTGACTATTGTTGATGTAGTTTTTTGGCCAGGCTCAATCCTGCTGGGGATCTTGCTGTCTTTTTCGAATAGCTCGGCAAAGCTTTCTTCCTGGGCATTCACTTCCCCGGAAGGAGTGGTGTCCATAGGTTGGCTCTCAAGTTTTTCCTCTGTCATTTTCTTAAACCTCTCATCAGTGCTTTTACGTTTTATAGTATTTTGTGCGATTTGCATTCAAGACTTATTTCATATACTTTACCTTTTCTTGTCAGCTATGTCCAGATAGTATTTGATTATGGCAATAGAAGGATTTCCACGACCTGCCAATAACCTGATTCATTTTTTACCATCCTTGCTTCGATATTTGGGGCATCTTTTATAGAAACAATAGCTGTCTTACCATCAATCTGTATTGCAAGATCCCACAGAGAGATATTTTCTATTCTCCTCACATCAAGGGCGCCGATTGTAATCCCTCCAATCGACAACAATTGGTTTTTGTGGAGTCGAAGAGCGGTTTTTCCCAGAGGAACGTCATGAAGGTTGTCTTTGCTGCGGTCTTCAATGACCTCTTTATTAGAGGCAGTAGTGTCAAGATCGGTTCTTGATTTTCTTTTACCGTTCGATGCAATAGACTCACGAATAGAAGACCGGATGGATTCCTTAAATCCAGGGAGGGAATTATGTACCATTCCCTTCAAAGACAACCTCCCGCTTGTCTCCTGGCCAGTGCCCATCGAGTTTTTACCAAGAAAATCCCTCCCCAGATTGTCTACGATGCTATCGATATTGATGTATTTTAACGCTTCATCAGGGTTATGTTTCTCAATTGCCTGCTTGAGCAAGTAGAGTGAATAATGGGGGGTGCCCCTGACATAGAAAAAGCCTATAGCGAGAATTACTATAATAACTGAAGCTGCAATGCAAATCTTTCGTCTCACAGTGTTCCTCTCGGAAAGTCTTAAGGCGAAGGTTGTTGACTGGGCTTGACAGCTTTTTGAAGGTGATCTGTCACAAACTTCACGACTCTTGGCAAAGCTTTTTTGAACCACGGAGTGAATTTTTCAGGACTCTTATTAATATCGTGTGAAAGTTCTTCGATAGAAATGAATTTCCAGTCATCAATCTCATCTTTGTTAGACCTGATTTCGCCGTCAAATTGACCAACAAAAACATGATCTATTTCGTTTTCCCCAAATTCCATGTTGTAATCTGCCTTGTAGCGGAACGTTAAAATGTGTAGTAAGGGGCATGTGAAACCCAACTCTTCGTGTAGCCTTCTCAGGGTAGCCTCTGTTAAGCTCTCCCCCTTTCTCGGATGGGAACAGCATGCATTTGACCAGAAACCTGGCCACGTTTTTTTTGCAGCAGCCCTCTTCTGGATGAGCATGTGACCGTGTTCGTTTATTATAAATATAGAGAAAGCGCGGTGGAGCTTTGACGGGACGCGATGGCATGCATCCTTTTCTTCAAATCCGATATCATTATCCCGGTGATCAACGAGGATGATTTCATCTATCATATTAGGTCAAGGCTACTTGTTATGCGATGGGCTCCGTTATTGGTAATCCCCTTCCTGGGTAATGCCTGCGAGTACCCAGTTTCTTTGGCCCACCTTCCGTGTAAAGGTCCAGTATTCAAGAAATTTGACTGGATCAGATGTGCTGCCAGATACGGTGTGGCCGGTTGCTTCGTCAACAACGTAGTCAAGAAGGCTGGCAAGGAATTTCACGGTAATATACTCCTCTCCCTGGTCCTGTATGGCATCTACAATATCAACCTGGCGTACTGCAATATTCTCTAAGCGGTTGAACTGTTTATTTGCAATATACCTGTTGACGTCATCCTGAAAAGTATTCAAAATCTGGGGTGTTAGCAGACTTTTTACGTTGCTCAAATCTCTTTTTGTCCATGCGCTCTGAATCTTGAAGAAATTGTCTTCCACCGTCTCTTTAAAACCGGCCTCATTGAACGTAGGGTCCATTTCACTGATGTGCCGCAAACCTTGAGCAATAACTCCATCCCGTGGGGAAGGCTCATAGTAGGTGTCTGGTGCCGGCTCATTGTAGGTATTATATGAAGAGGGCGCATAAGCCGAACCGGTAGAGCTCATCTCCATCGCTTTCTGTACCCGGAATCGCTTTATTACAAAGAAAACAATGGCAAGGATAATAAGAATAATAATGAGATCGCCAAACCCAAAACCACCTCCTCCACCCCAGCCGGCAGCACCTGCCCGACCGCCAAACAGCATGCTCCCGATCATTCCGCCAAGAAGGCCACCGCCTATTCCGGAGAGAAAGCTTCTACCCATGCCGGGCGATGATGGTTGCATTGGAGTTTGCTGTGTCATTCCTGGTTGTTGAGTGGGCTGCGTCGGCCGAGTTGTTGGCCCCTGGTAGGTTCGTGAACCGGAACCAGAGGTAAAACCGCGACTTCCGGAGCTTCGCCCACCACCTGCCCTCGCGTGGGCCAGGGACTCCAAGCTTATAAAGAACATGAAGAAAAGAGTGACCATAAGGACCACTGTTTTCCATCTAAGATTAGTTGTTTGAATCATTCTACCCCCTAACAAAAGTTTTGGTAGCCTGTAGAATACCACACTCTATGAAATACTGTCAAAATGGTTCCTACAAATATTGGCGATTTCCCCATCTTTCCTGTTAAAGATTGGTCAATTTCTCCGATAAGCATAACAATGCCTGACAGCGGGATATACTTTACAGGGTTTCTGCAAGAGTAAAAAATAAGGATGGAATCTCAATATGTTTGTAATTATCGGTAGTGTTGTGGTTCTTGCTTCAGTGCTTGGAGGATACATCCTTCATGGAGGGCCACTCCTTGTTCTCATCCAGATTTCTGAGTTTATCATTATTGGAGGGGCGGCAATTGGGGCGCTTCTCATTTCGGCTCCAGCGAATATTTTAAAAAAGATTCTCAATAAGGTAATCGGATCGCTCAAGGGGAGTAAGATTGAAAAACAGC
>Ga0351919_10036_pt1 | contig 45608 bp, 47 predicted proteins | sample TotcelHT113001N6_FD_206845 | JGI IMG/M metagenome (GOLD analysis project Ga0351919, IMG submission 206845) | Enriched cells from coal bed in the Powder River Basin, Montana, United States - Total cells T11 rep1 HSBNCT.T11.300.1.N6 ...
CTTCAAATACCTGATTGATGCGCTTAACAAGGATCCGGATATCAAGGTTTCGGTTTTGACAGTCGATGGTATCAGAGAAGGTGGCTGGCGAAGCTTTCACAGATTTATTCGCCTTATCCTCCTCATGGCGCTTTTCGCAAAGAACAATGATATAGTATCGCTTCACGCAAACGTGACTGCGGTTCCGTATATCGGCCCTTTTGTTCTACTCGTTTGTCGCATTTTGCGGAAGCCTCTCACATACAGGATGTTTGCTGGAATAGACCATAACGGATTAAAAGGTCTAAGCAAGACAATTGCACGTTGGTTTATAAGAAACGTTGATCTTTATATGGCTCAGACGCAACTCCTAGTTGCATCTGCTATCAAAGAAGGCTTTGCTAACGTTAAATGGTTTCCCACATGTAGGCCGGTCGCTGCCGGATGTTCATTCGAAAGGAAACAATGTCGTCGTTTTGTTTTTGTTGGACAGCTGAGACCCGAAAAGGGATTGAAGGAATTGGCGGAAGCAGCAGAGAAGTTACCAGATGGAATTGAAGTCCACGTCTGGGGCCCTTGGTTCGGTTTGTCAAAAGATTTCTTTGAAAAATACACCCGCATCAAGCTGATGGGAAAACTTAAACCTGAAGAAGTCGCATCAAAGCTATTAGAATATGATGCCTCTGTCTTGCCCACATATCTTGATGAGGAAGGTTATTCTGGAATAATATTTGAGTCTTATGCAATGGGATTGCCAGTTATTGCAACTCGCTGGCTAGCTTTACCTGAGATCGTGATAGACAGGAAGACAGGTCTTCTCGTCGAGCCACATGACAGCGACAGTCTCTTGAAGTCCATGATCTTATTGTCATCTGATCATGAATTGTACCACAGGCTCAGACTTGGAGCATACGAGTTCGTCCAAAACTATTCTACTAGTTCACAGGCGCGAAGATTTACAGACTACTGTAAGGAGATATTGGCTCTGAGAGGTTGAGCCCTCTCTGTGCAACTTAATTGATACGTGTTTTCGTAAACAATCATTTTCATAAGATGAAGAAAAAAGGACTGCGTATATTCAAAATAAAGTTTTGTTTGGTTTTTTTGGTCGGTCTGCTCAGTCTCATAGGGACATCTAATCTATGTTTCTCCGAGACAAATGTTGCGCTGGGTAAACCGTATACCGTATCCCCGAATCCAAACTACCGTTTTTCGGCCCCAGCAAGTGATCGCACATCTCTTACAGACGGTAAGTATTCGGTCCGTCCACAACGTTTTTGGACGCAGCAAACGACGGTGGGTTGGCAGAAATCGGGTCCGGTTGAAATTCTTATTGATTTGGGCAATATATTTCTCATCAAAAGCATAGTTTTAAGTACCGCACGAAGAAAGGAAGCCGATGTTTATTATCCTAAGCATATAGCAGCTTTTATCGGACATGATAAAAACCATTTACGTTATGTTGGTGACATATCTAAGCATACTGACAATGTCCCCGGGACATACGAAACCAAGAGATTTACACTAGGAGGCATTCGTACCAAAGGAAGATATGTATTCCTTAGGATATATCCTGAGGGCCCATACATATTTTGCGATGAGATTGAGGTACTTGAAGGAACTCAGGATGATGGGACAATGGGAACATTGACCATAACTGAAGCTCAGTCTATTGCTGAACAGATGAGAAGAACCGCAATTCATAAGGAGTTAATCAAGACACATATTCACGATCTCAAATCACAAATAGCCGTCAGGCCAGAATTACGGGTGCGTCTAGAAGCTGCTGTAAGGCAAGTTGAGACCGCGGACGAGCAGTCCTCGGCCATGCAGACACTTGAGACAGAAATACTTGCTGTTCGCCGCCTAATTCTGAGCACTCAGTTCCAAGATAAAACGTTTCTATTCGACCAAGTTAGCCCCTGGACAACGCTCACGCCGACACGGTTGGTTTCAACCTTATTAGAAAGACACCCATCTCTTACGATACCAATTAAAGGCTATGATCAGGCGGCTTTCGTGGTCACAAATCTGACTTCAAATTCCCACCAGTACACCATTAAACTGACTGGCGGTGACTCGAATATTGCACGGGTGTCTCTGTATCAGGTTCCTTTTGTGGAAAGTGCTGCCATTGAGTATGTGGCCGATCCTATAGTGCCGTTGAGTGGAACTCTTGTCTTACGCCCGGGTGAGTCGCGGATGCTATTTCTTTCATGCCTTGGACTAAAAAAAGGATTATGGCGGGGTAGTCTCGAGATTTCCGATGGCAACACTGTTACTTCCATTCCTATCAATTCGCGGATCGTTGATGTTGTCTTGCCTGATAATTTCAGTCTAAACTCTGTGAATTGGGCATACCTCAGCTTCAATCTAATACGAAATCGAACAGCTGAAGCAATACAAGACCTCTATACTCACCATACTAACGTTGTGGTTGTGCCCCCTGCATATTTGCCACTTATCCACAATACAACCTCATCCAGTTTCTCTGATTTGAGACGATATTTAAGCCTCCATAAGGGCTTTACGAAGGTGTTACTGTTCTTAAATTTCCGATCGGAAGACCGGTTAACATCTAAGGGTAAGTACCCGTTCATGGATGATAGTTGGAAAGAAGAATTTAAGAAATGGTATCGAGGCGCGCTTGCGGCTGCGACAAGCGCGGGGTTCTCACAAGACCAAATCTACCTTTACCCTTTTGATGAAATGGTTAAAAAGGAGGTTGATCTATTTATCGCTTTCGCTAGATGGGTTCGACGGGATATTCCGTCTGCTAGGTTATATGCAACGGTGGGACGTGAAAATTCAGAAATGGCGCTACCTCACTTGGACATAGCTCAAATCAATAACAAGGACTCGGTACTGAAAAAGTTTACTTCGAACAAGGCAGAACTCTGGCTCTATTCAGGAGGGCGTCCTGCTAAATCCCTATCGCCTTACTCATTCTATCGCCTAATGTCTTGGCAGGCTTTTCTTCAAGGGTACAAAGGTGTTGGCTTCTGGGCGTATGCCGATTCTGGATGGGGTGATAAACCCGGCACAGCATGGGATGATTTCGATGGGAGATATCCCGATTATTCAGTCATTTACGAGGGTCAGAATAACAGTATCATCTCCAGCCGCAGATGGGAGGCTTGGAGAATGGGCATAGAGGATTATGAGTTGCTCAGCATGTATGCCAAAACTAAGGGTCAAAAGGCGGCATATGCACTCGCAAATGACGTTCTTAAGAATCCTCACGTTGTCACAAAAGCAGATGAAGTAAGGCGACAAATCTTATTCGAACTATCTGGCGCTGATAATCCACCTAGTATCAAGTAAGCTCTTTCAAACAAAATCCACGATAACCAAGCCGATATCAGATTATTATAAACTTTATTTTTGGCGTCGGCAGTTTTTCTTTCGTGTTGATGTTTTACTTCAAATTTATAGTAGTAGTGGCTTAATACGGTACGCGAACATTAATCACAAAGAACTCGATTGAACTTCATGGATGTTAAACTCTCAAAATTCAACAATTCTTGGTATAAACCAGGCCGTGGTTTTCTATGCCGTGTGCTTTGGTATTTAACAAATGCTTTGATCTTACAAAATCCTTTCAATCCCTTTTCAAGAATCAAAATCATTGTGCTTCGAGTTTTCGGGGCAAAAATAGGAAGCGGTGTGATTGTAAAACCCAACATAAATGTCAAATATCCATGGAACTTGGAAATAGGTGACTATTCGTGGATTGGGGAAAACGTGTGGCTTGATTCGCTTGCTCCTATAAAAATCGGGAATAATGTTTGCGTATCTCAGGGAGCTTATCTTTGTACAGGTAATCATGATTGGTCTGATCCTTCCTTTGGATTGTTTGTGAAACAAATAGTTGTTGAAGATGGTGCTTGGCTTGGCGCAAGGTCTACTGTCCTACCCGGTGTAACCATAGCTACTCACTCTGTAATTTCTGCTGGGTCAGTTATTGCAGACAACACTGAGCCTTACACGATCTATTCCGGTAACCCAGCGGTGAAAGTTAAAGAACGAAAGATCCTATGAACAAAACAATCTCCATCATCACGGCAACCCTCAATAGCGCTTCAAGTATTAGAGACTGTATGGATAGTTTAAGATCACAGATCTTTCTAGCCTCACATATTGTTATAGATGGCGGATCTACTGACAGAACGATGGAAATTGTAAAATCATACTCGCATGTTACCAAAATTGTCTCAGAGCCAGACGATGGTATCTATGAAGCCATGAACAAAGGGATTACCTTGGCTACCGGAGACATAATAGGCATCTTAAACGCCGATGATTTCTACGCCAATAATAATGTGCTAGCAAAGATTTCAAAAGTGTTTGAAAATGATACTATTCAATCCTGCTATGCAGATTTAGTCTACGTAGATAAATACCAAATAGACAAGGTAGTCCGTCACTGGCACGCAGGAGATTATAACTACCGATTTTTTTTCTGGGGTTGGATGCCACCGCATCCAACTTTTTTTGTTCGCCGCTCGGTTTACGAAAAATACGGCTTATTCAATCTCGATTTGGGCTCCGCGGCCGACTATGAATTGATGCTTCGTTTTCTGCTTAAGCATAGAATTAGCACAGCTTACATTCCAGAGGTGCTCGTAAAAATGCGTTTAGGTGGGGCAAGTAATACATCGCTGAAAAATAGACTCAAGGCTAATCGAATGGACCGGAAGGCATGGGAAGTAAACGGGCTAAAACCCTACCCTTGGACGATACCTCTGAAGCCGTTACGTAAAATCCCCCAGTATTTTGTATTCGGGCAGGAGTCATAGCATGGAGAGGGGTAAATGCGCTAACGCGGTAATGGTGGACGCGTGTTTGAAAAAAACGTCATGGGTCAGAGACAAGGGGTCATGGGTCAACCTATAACCCATCACCTATTATCCATTCCTGGTTCTCTTCTAAATAAGACATGCTGAAAGTGATACAAGATATAAGAATCAGTCCGATGAGTTGGATTAAGGCGGGGATTTATGCGATCATCCTCGCCTTTGTCTATTACAGCGCCTTCATCTCATCTCCATCTCCATTACTCATTTTATGCATTGCATAAAGTATGTAATATAATTGTACCGCCCATTGCATGGTACGCCATGTTACGCATAAAATGGGCTCAATGCCATTACTCTCATTTTTGACTTCTTATGGATGCCTTTGAACTCATTCAGAATGGCAAGATACGTCGCTGCTTTCGTTCACGAAACAAATTTGTCCAGGCTGGTCTTGTATCGCATATCACCCAGCGGGCCGCGGGTATGGATATCTTATTCATCGATGACGAGGATTATAGCGCCATGCTCACCTTGATGAAAGAACTATCCATGAAGCATGAAATCAAAATCTATGCCTTCTGTCTTATGCCCAATCACATGCACTTTCTGCTTTGTCCCGGTCAGAGTAATCTACACGTGTTTTTCAGGGACCTCTGCGGGTTCTATGCAAAATGGTTTAACAAACGCTATGAGAGAAAAGGTCATCTCTTTGGCGGATCTTTCCGGCAGTCAGTTGTGCTTGACGAGGGATACCTGTTAACGGCCTCACTGTATATCCATTTGAACCCCGTCCGAGCGGGACTCATTGGCAATCCTCGCCAGTATCGCTTTTCCTCGTGTCGGCTCTATACAACAAAAGATGCTCCGCAATCTTTCATTGACCCTGCCTTCGTTCTTTCATTAATCGCAAATAATCAAGAGAAGCGTATTTCGATTTATAACGAGCTCCTCGATCGAGGAAAGGACGTTGAATCAGGCAATTTCCCCCTTTTCTATCAAGACCGAAGAAAAAGACCGACAAATCTACCCTTCCCTCTTCCTTCGAAGCTTTCGAAGAAAAAATAGCAGACTTCGAAAACCTTCGGGGCTTACGAAAACCCGAAAGCATGAAGGCCAAGAAATACCTTGTGGAACAACTTCTTGCCCGAGGATACACGGCAACCCAAGTCGCCGACCGTCTCGCGGTATCTCGAAAGACGGTTTACAATATCCTTGCTTATCACCATGGGTAAATTATATTACCCATTTCATGCATTGCATAATGTGTGTAATATAATTCATTGTTAACTTAATTTTTTGGAGAAGATGAGATGTTAAAAGCCATGAGTGCGATACAGTTACGGCCAATAAGCTGGATTAAGGCGGGGATTTATGCCGTCATCCTCGCCTTTGTCTATCAGACTGCCCTGAGCCAACTTGTGCTGCACGACTGGCACCGGGAAGACTACACTCACTGTATGCTTATCCCCTTTGTGGTTATATACCTTCTGTGGGAGAAGCGCCAGGAGCTGAACTCGGTTCCTTCCCAATCTTCCTGGATAGGTCTGGTGCCGCTGCTCATCGGGATTCTCTTATTCTGGATGGGCGAATTGGGCGGTGAGTATTTCACCCTTTACATGTCTCTCTGGTTTGTTATTATTGGCCTTCTCTGGATACACCTGGGGTGGCAGAAGATAAAGACCATCTGGTTTGCCCTTGTCATGATGCTTGCCATGTTCCCTTTTCCGAATTTCATCACCCTGCGAATCACTTTGTACTTGAGGCTTATTTCTTCAAAGCTTGGCGTGTGGATGCTCCATGTCTATGGCATGTCTGCCCATCGCGAGGGAAATGTTATCGACATCGGTTTTACGCAGCTCCAGGTTGTTGATGCGTGCAGTGGACTGCGGTACGTGATACCCCTTATGGTTTTGAGCCTCCTTCTTGCCTATTGGTTTAAGGCACACATCTGGAAACGGTTAGTACTCTTTTTGTCTTCCATACCGCTGGCTATCGTGATAAACAGCTTCCGCATTGCCGTCACGGGGATCCTTTACAGCACCATGGGCGCAAAGGTCGCAGAAGGCTTCTTTCATGGCTTTTCCGGCTGGCTGATATTTATTTTTGCAATACCGATGCTTCTGCTTGAAATGTGGATACTTTCGAAATTACCACCACGAAAGAAGACAGATGGGAGATGGGAGAGGGAAGATGGGAGACCGCTTCGCTCGGAATCGGGGAGAGGGGAGAGGGGAGATGGAAGCGGGGACATTGAAGAAGAAAAGGCTGATGATAGCCGGCGAAACGCTTCGCCCGCTGCGCGGAAAGTGCTGCAAGCACACTTTGTGGTGGCGATAGTGCTGCTGGTGGCAACATTGGCGGTGTCAAAAACGGTTGAGTTTCGGGAGAAGATACCGATTGCGAAGACGTTTAATCAGTTTCCCGTTGAGATCGGAGAGTGGACGGGAAAACGGCAGGTTATGGAGCAGCAGTTTTTGAATGCGCTCTACTTCAGCGATTACATCATTACTGATTACCGGAACAGCCAGGGCAAGGACGTGAACTTCTATGTTGCCTATTACGACAGCCAGAGAAAGGGTGAGTCGATCCATTCACCGGAGACGTGCCTGCCGGGGAGCGGGTGGGCATTCACCCAGAGCGGGACAGCAACGATTGCCCTTGCCGGTCACAACCCGAAGAGCATCACCGTGAACCGCGCCTTTATGGAGAAGTCAGGCGTGAGAGAGCTTGTCTATTTCTGGTTTCCCATGAGGGGCAGAGTGCTTACAACCTTATATGGGGTAAAGATAGCAAACTTCTGGGATGCCATGACGCGGCAGCGGACCGATGGCGCGCTGGTGCGGGTGATAACGCCGGTGTACGGGAATGAAACGATGGAAGAGGCAGAGGCAAGACTGGCAGGATTTACGCGGGAGGTTGTGCCGATACTTGATGGTTTCCTTCCAAAATGATGAAGACAGCTATCAAGCTGGCAGGCCATCAAGCCTTCAAGCCGTAAAGCTGACAAGCCGTAAAGCTTACAAGCTCTCTTTATTTACCACGGAGACACAGAGGGCACAGAGAAGTGCAATATTGAGAAAATCATTTTCATAGTAACCGGAACCGTGGAGATTCGCTTCCGGTTACACCCTCATGCTTCGCGAAATGTAATCTACTCTATCCAGACTGTGATATAATAACAAATGGCCAATGTCATTTATTCCCGTCATGCAAAAAGACGGATGAAGCTTTATGGAATAACAGAGCAAGACGTACAGGACGTATGTTCGTATGGCAGCAAGAAAGTGTTGCCAGATGGTAGGATTGAACTACTATGGAAGTGCGGAGAGAAGTTTCAATATCCTCTTAAGATTGTTGGTACCGAAGTGGATGATGGATTTCTTATTATAACGGCATATCCCCTCAAAGGAACAAAAATAGGTGGTGAAATATGAAAGTATCCTATGATGGACAGGTTGATGCGGTGTATATAGAATTATTATCACTTAAGCCAGATGGTGTTATCGAGGTTGCCGATGGAATCAATATTGATATTACAGCAGATGGCAAGGTTGTAGGCATCGAATTTCTTAACGCAAAGAAGAAAGTCAACATAGACAGCCTTCTCTCCTATGAGATTGAAGCTGACAGTTTTAAGGAGATTGCAAATCTGTAAATAGGCTGAAGTCTTAAACATCGGGAAAATCTCATGTATCTCACCACGGAGACACAGAGGTCACAGAGAGATACAATAGGGGAGGATTTTGGGGACGTTCTTGAAATGTTGAAATGTTTGGTATCGGCTGGCAGACTGGACAGCTCGATTAATTCAGGATTAGAGAATTAAGGGATCAAATACGAAACTGGAAGCACAGATAGCAAAACTACCAATATGAGGAGAAATATAGAAGAACTTCTAAGATTCGAATTCAGACCGAGATATGCCTGATTGTCTGATAATGGATTGCAGGGTCCCTATTCTGATTTCGTCGTGATTAGGGATTGGGACAGTGATAGTTCCCTTTACTAATTGCTTCTGCATAACAATATGACTGCCTCTCCTCCGTATTTCATTGAAACCATGTTGTGATAATATTGCACATACGTCCTTTCCAGAGAGAACGCGGAGTTTACCCAACAGCCACCTCGACCTGTGTCACAAAGATATCGCTCATAAGCCTACTGTCTAATTCTTCCTTTGACGCTGTCTCAAAAAAGAGCTCTAAAGCCTCTTTGAGATTGTCACGTGCCTGTTCAACAGTATCACCTTGGCTTGCGATGTCGAGCTCTGGACATAAGGCAACATACCCGGTACCTTCTTTTTCAATAATTGCTGTTAGTTTTTGTCTCATAATTTCTCCTTTGGATTATTATACATTGTTTTGTTCTGGAATCATAAAGAATTAGGCTAAAAGACAGGATTAGATTTTGATCCGATATTCCCGTAATCCCATAATCCTTCAATCCATACCCCCGGTTTTATTGCCACAGACACGCACAGACATACGCAGACAACTGATGGACAAAGTCTTATCTCACGCCCGCTTCGCTAGAGTACACAGGGAATGTTTTAACCTGCAAGCTTGACGGCCTACTTAAATCAGATGGAAGAAGGAAGATCGCCTACAGCTAGGAAGATGGAAGTTAGAACCATGATCTCAGACGCATTAACGCTTCAACGCGTCCGCGCGTTTACGCTCTTGCTCTTCCCTCTCCAGAGCGAAGCGGTCTCCCATCTTCCCTCAGCCTTTACTGTGATCTCTGCGGACTCGAACGAGTCCCGTCAAAGACGGGATGAGTGGGCGAGAGAAAAGGCAGTTATGAGTTTTGAGTTTTAGCCGGTCATCCAACAAGATACCTATCAACGAATTCGCGTGGTTTCAGAACCTGTATTCCCTGAAAACCGGACACCTTGAGGAGGTGCTTGTCGCCGCTCACAATAATATGACACTTTGCTGTAAGCGCACAGGCTATAAATTTATCGTCGTCCGCATCTTTGCAGACCTGTTCAGGCAAAGGTGTGGCAGCAATTATTAGCGCTTTGTGAACGATGAGCTCAATAATTGGCTGTATATCAATGGGCGGATACTGGGCCGCAAGCTCTGCTCCGACCCTACGACACTCTTTAAGTATCTCACGTGAAAGAACGATTTGTATCGTTTTGTCACGCCATGCTTTAAGGATACGAGATGGCGGACCGGGGAAAAAGACGCCTGAAACGAATACGTTTGTATCGAGGACAATATTCACTTTCGACCCCGTGCCCGAGCGATAGCATCAGTGATGTCGCTTCGTTTTAGCCCTACCTCCCTTGCCTGACTGCGGGCTTTGGCGATTAGGGAATCAAATTCCTTTAAGGGGGGCGGCGTTACAGCCTTGAGAATAACCACGTCATCTTCGCCGATAACCACAAACTGAGCGCCTGTCTTCAGCTTGAGCCGTCGGCGGATTTCCTCGGGAATGACCACTTGACCTTTTGAAGACATTTTTGTAGTTGCTGAACCGGGCATATTATTTACCTCCATAACAGTGTTTCTTACTGGTAAGATTATAGCGTATCATGCCAAACATAGCAAGAAACTTCCGTTTCCATGGAGAAGTCAGGCGTGATAGGAACATATCTCACGCCCGCTCCTTCTTCCGAGCGAGCACCGCGAGCGATCCCCCATCACCCTTCTGCTCTTACTCTCCCCGCTTCCGAGCGAGGCGGTCTCCCATCTTCCCTCAGCCTTTACTGTGATCTCTGCGGACTCGAACGATCCCGTGCCAACGGGAGAGTGGGCGAGAGATACAATCTGTCTCTAGCAAAGGAGATTGATGGTGTCGGTGAATCCATGAGACTGCTTGTATTCCCCGACATTCTCAGCCTGCCCAATATACCCGGTCAGGACAGAAAGAAAGATTACGGATATCCCTACAAAATGATATACTTAACACACGGAGATAAGTATGTACGGAGGCAAATATGAAAAAGACAAATGACCTTTTTGCTGAAGCAATTTCTTTACCGGTGGACATGCGTACACAGCTTGTCGATAAGCTACTTCGAAGCCTGCATCCCATTCAAAAAGAAATTGATGAACTCTGGGCGATCGAGGCAGAAAAAAGGGTTCAGGAGATAAGAGAGGGAAGAGCAACCCCTATACCGGGAGAAGACGTATTCAAAAAGATTGGTGAAAGGTTAGGTTCTTGAAATACTCATTTCATCCTGAGGCCGAAAAGGAGCTATACGAGGCTATTGATTATTACAACGAATGTCAGGATGGTCTCGGCTTAGAATTTGCGAAAGAAGTTTACTCTATCATTCAGAACATTCTTTCATTTCCTCAAGCATGGGCTCCTTTTTCAGCAAATACAAGACGATGTTTGACTAACCGCTTCCCATACGGAATTATATATAACATTACCGCAGATGAGATATTTATTATAGCAGTAATGCCGCTTCAGAGAAAGCCTGGCTATTGGAAAAACCGAAAGAAGAAATCATAGATTTCTCTATCTGCCTAGCCAAGATAAAAATATTGGGTTCTTAATATTGAATAGACGATCAGACGAATGCTGGACAACTGCTTATCTCTCGCCCGCTTCGCTAGAGTACACAGGGCACGCAGAGGAAGAAGGTTTTACCTGCAATGAATTTCAGAGAAAAATCGGAATTCATTGCATTGCATCGACCTGATTTTTCCTCTTTCTCAGGAAAATCAGGTCAGCAATAAAAAACATAGAATCTCTCTGCGAACTCTGCGACCTCGAACGATCCCGTGCCAACGGGAGAGTGGGCGAGAGAAATATTTTATTCGTAGAAAGCCCCGAAATATCTGGATGGGATGCCATGACCAGGTAGCGGACCGATGGTGCGCTGGTGCGGGTGATCACGCCGGTGTATGGGAATGAGAAGATAGAAGAGGCAGAAGGCAGACTGGCAAGGTTTACGCGGGACGTCGTGCCGATACTGGATACGTTTATACCGAAAAAGTTGACAAACTGGATGGCGGACAAGCAGAATAGAAAGATATTGGAAGAAGGAAAAATGAGGATTAAATACGAACCGGATGAGTCAGCATAACCTTTCAAACCAAGACAGCAGCTGCGGTATAGAATTAAGGTCTATCTTCTAAGCAAAAGACAGAGAGAACAAGGAGAACTGTATTCTAGCCTGCAAGCTTGATAGCCAGGCAGCTTGACAGCTCTTATATTTGACAAAAAGTTTAACTATATGTATATTATCACTTTATGAAACCCCGATTATTATACAATGAAATAGAAAAGTATCTTGATTCACCGGAAGCTGTCATCATTACCGGGATGAGGCGGACAGGCAAAACCACCCTTTTGCGTTTTATCCATGATCGGGTTGAGTCGGGCAACAAGATTTTTCTTGATCTCGAAAATCCTCTGAACAGAAAATACTTCGAGGAAGAAAATTATGAGAACATCAGATCCGCCTTGAATGTCCTTGGCATTAGCTTTAGCAAACAAGCCTTTATTTTTATTGACGAGATTCAGTTCGTAAGAAACCTCCCGTCTGTGGTCAAATACTTTATGGATCACTACAAGGTAAAATTCTTTCTCACCGGATCTGCCAGTTACTACCTGAAGAACCTCTTTGCTGAAAGCCTTGCAGGAAGGAAGTATATATTTGAGCTATTCCCCTTGAGCTTTCGCGAATTTCTTATCTTCAAAGAAGTTAACTTCAACATACCCACAGATGGCGCTCAGGTTACAAAACCAATCTGCGACCTCATTGCTCCTTACTACGAGGAATACATTGTCTTTGGCGGCTTCCCTGGCGTAGTATTAAAGGAGACTAGCGACGAAAAGAACAGGAGTCTTGATGACATATTTACTTCTTTTTTTCAGCTTGAGGTATTGCAACTTGGCGATTTCCGAAGAAATAATGTGATGAGGGATCTGATGCTGCTTCTTGCTCAGAGGTCGGGGTCGAAACTTGACATTTTGAAGTTGTCCAGTGAACTTGGTATATCCCGCCATACCCTGAACACCTACATCTCCTTCCTTGAAGGGACTTATTTCATCCAGACAATAAAGCCATTCAGTAAAGGGAGGGACACTGAGATCAGAAAAATGCCTAAGGTTTATCTCTGCGATTCAGGCCTCGCAAATCGACTAGCCAGACTCGATGGTGGCACACTCTTTGAGAGCAGCATTTTCAGCAATCTGAGGCTCAAAAATGAAGTAGCCTATTACCAGAAGAAAAGCGGTGTTGAGATAGACTTTGTTGTGAACGGGAAGATCGGTTATGAAACGAAAGTGTCGCCCCGGGGCCAGGATGTGGTGAAACTTCAGGGGCTATGCACCGAACTCGGGCTGAGTGAGTGCAGGATAATCTCAAAAACCTTCAGTAAACTCGATCCTATTGTGTATGGGTTTATGATCTAAAAATTAGGTACTACTTGACATTACTGGGGTTCACTCATTATGTCAGCGGCAAGGGACTCTGGTTGTTCACTACTCTAAACCGAAGATATGCAGAGCGGGCAGACAGTAGATTCCCACGGCAAGCCCGTGGCACTAAAATATACGCGCTCAGACGAATGCTGGACAAAGGCTTACCTCAAGACCGCTTCGCTAGAGCACACAGGGGACTGCGTTCTAGCCTGATAGCTTGACGGCTTGCTTAAATCAGATGGAAGAAAGAAGCTCGGCTACTCCGCAGCCTAGGAAGATGGAAGAAAAGGCTCTTACATAGTGGTTTACTCTTCTTTCTTCCGAGCGAGCACCGCGAGCGATCTCCCATCACCCTTCTGCTCTTACTCTCCCCGCTTCCGAGCGAAGCGGTCTCCCATCTTCCCTCGGCCTTTACTGAGGACTCTGCGGTCTCGAACGAGTCCCGTCAAAGACGGGATGAGTGGGCGTGAGAAAAGGCTTTGTCTCTCGCAGAGTGCACAGGTAGCCGAGGGAGATCAGCGGGTAATGAACAGAATCATTTGCAGAATATAGGTAAGTCTGCTAAACTTAACAACAAAGGGAGATTGTAATGAAAGCAGTGGAAGCCTATTATGATGGCCATTCCATAAAACCTCTTGAAGCTGTCTCTGTCAAAGGAAATATGGAGGTAATGATAGTGTTCCCGGAAAATGGCGGCACGATCGCTGCGCCCGATGCACGAAAGTGTTTGCGGGGTTCTGGGAAAGGAGAAACCCTTACTAAGATATTACTCCGATCCAGGAAAGAAGATCTTGCCTTTGAAGAAAAAACCTACAGTATATATCCTGGACACGTTTTGGAAAGTTAGATTGATTTATACTGTAGTCAACAAGAGATAATAAATGGCTATTAAAATTACTGTACCGAAGGACAAAATTGAAACTTTTTGCAGACGAAACCGAATCAAAAAACTCGCTTTATTCGGATCTGTACTGAGGGAAGATTTTACTTCAGAGAGTGACATCGATGTGCTTGTAGAATTCGAGCCCTCTGCACGGGTAGGGTTTTTTGAGCTGTACGATATGGAACAGGAGCTTTCGGACATTCTAGGTGGGAGGAAGGTCGATATAAATACCCCAAAAAGCATTAGTAAATATTTCCGAAACAAAGTTTTAGCTACGGCTGAGGTGCAATTTGCCGGATCGTGATCCACAAGTACGTCTGTATCATATGCGAGATTACGCAAGCAAAATTGGCAAGCTAATCGCCGGGAAAAGCAAAGAAGATCTGGAAGAAGATGAGGTGCTCTGTCTTGCCGTGACCCGCCTTATTGAACTGATCGGTGAAGCTGCAAACAAATATCCAAAAGAGTTACAGAAGCATTATTCACAAATTCCGTGGGCCAAGATTATCAGTATGAGGAACAGGCTTATCCATGGCTATGATTTCGTGGATTACGATATACTTTGGGATGCAGTTACGATTAACATCCCAGTTCTACTTTCAGAATTGGAAAAAATCCTCTTAATTGCAGAATAAATCTAAACATTCTTTTTTTCTCAGCTCGACCTTTGATAAATAATCTATTTAACCACCGACCACTGCTGATATGCATTTAACGGGGCAGTTTGATGCGGACCGAAGGTGCGGAAGCGAGGGAATCCAATTACTGGCTAAGGCTCATCAGGGACAGTAGTGTCCTACAGGATAGTCATGTAGATCAACTGACTACTGAGTCATCCGAAATCATCCGCATGCTCGCCTCAATTGTTAAGACCACTTCCAACTCAAAACTCAAAACTAAGAACTCATAACTGAATCAGTCGGCGCTCATCAGCGGTGAAAATAATTTCAGCTTGTAGGCTTGCCGGCTTGATAGCTTGCCGGCTTGATAGCCTAATAATTTATGATTCTACTTTCCGGATTTTTACTCTCATTACTGATCACGATTGTGCTGATACCTATGGCGAACAGGCTTGCCATCAGGATTCACGCCATTGACGTCCCTGACGCGCGCAAGGTCCACGATCACCCCATCCCGAGAAGCGGTGGGACTGCCATGGCCGCGGGCGTCATCTTTGTTGTTTTGTTGCTTTTGCCCAAGAACCCGGCACTGGTCTCCTATCTTATCGGGTGTGTCATCATCGTCATTTTCGGTTTCATCGACGATTTCCGTGGCATGGGCTATAAGGGTAAGTTTGCTGCCCAAATCGCTGCTGCGTTGATTGTCGTACTCGTGGGCGATGTAAAGGTGACCAATCTGGGCTCACTTCTTCCTGATGGCTGGATCTTACCCGGCTTTATCGCCATTCCCTTTACGGTGCTCATCATTGTGGCCGTTACCAATGCCATCAACCTTTCTGATGGTTTGGACGGCCTTGCCGGGGGCATATCGCTCCTTGGCTTTTGCTGCATTGCCTATCTTGCCTACCTGGAAGGGCAATCCGCCGTCGTGGTCGTTGCTGCATGTCTCGCAGGCGCAATCTTTGGCTTCTTGAGGTTCAATACCTATCCCGCCACGATCTTCATGGGCGATTCGGGCAGCCAGTTTCTTGGCTTCAGCGCCATTGTCCTCTCTCTCATGATTACCCAGAGAAGCACACCTCTGAGCCCTCTTCTGCCGATTATCATACTGGGTTTTCCCATTCTTGACACCGTGCTTGTTATGGCACAACGTGTTGCAGAGAGAAGGCCGCTCTTCTCTGCTGACAAGAATCACCTTCATCACCGACTGATCAACGTGGGACTTTTTCACACTGAGGCTGTGATGACAATTTACATAATCCAGGCCTTCCTGGTGATTGCGGCAATTTTCCTGAAGTACCATTCTGATTGGTTCCTTTTCGTTGGGTATAGTGTCTTTTCCGGCCTCATCTTTGCAGTTTTTGCTGTTGCTGATAAGACCCACTGGAAGTTAAGCCGGGTTGGCTTCTTTGACACAGTGGTGAAGGGGAGGCTGAAGGCGCTGCGCGGCCACCGGTATGCCATCCGGATTTCCTTTCAGGCCCTTCAGTATGGCCTGCCTGCATTGCTCCTTGTGACCTGTTTTTTACCCACTTCAATCCCTGTCAATTTGTCTATTGCCTCAGGGGTTGCCATTGGCACTCTTCTTGCGACTAGATTTCTCATGAGATCATGGAAGCCTTATGTGCTCATGGCAGTTCTCTATCTCTTCACGCCATTCCTGGTTTTCCTTTCCACGGAGCAGCCGGTTGCGTGGATGAACGACACGTATGAGCGTCTCTATCAAGTATCTTTCCTCATACTTGCCTTCTTCATGGTTACTACGCTGAAATTCACCCACCGACAACAGGGTTTCACGATAAAGCCAACAGACTTTCTCATCCTCTTTGTGGCTGTGGCGGTTCCTTTTCTGCTGAGTGACTTTACTCAGAATAAGAACCTGACTGTTATTGCTACGAAGACGGTGGTGCTCTTCTTCGGGTTCGAGGTGCTTGTAGGAGAACTGCGAGGGGAGTATGGGAAACTGACGGTGTTTACCATTATAGCGCTGACCGTTGTAATGTTGCGAGGGTTTTTTGGGTAGAAGCGGGAAAAACACCAGTTTTAAGTCGGGGTACCCGCTTGCGGGTCGCCTTAGTTCTTAGTTGGATGATTCTTTGTAACTCAAAATTCAAAACTTAGAACTAAAAACTGCTTTTTGTTCACCACGGAGGCACAGAGGTCACGGGAAACTTCGTTCTAGCCTGATAGCTTGACGGCTTGCTTAAATCAGATGGAAGAAGGAAGCCCGGCTCCTCTGTAGCCTAGGAAGATGGAAGAAAAGGCTCTTACACAGTGGTTTACTCTTCCCGCTTCGGAGCGAAGAGGTCTCCCATCTTCCCTCGGCTTTTACTGCGATCTCTGCGGCCTCGAACGAGTCCCGTCAAAGACGGGATGAGTGGGCGAGGGGAGGAGTTATCCGGCCGGACTGTTTGATAGCCTGATGGCTTACAGTCGTCACCGCTTGATATCTAGATCACGAACAGTTATTATATTAGAATTAAATATTTAGAGGTCTTACAATGGATAACACGGTAACGGTAAGAGGTATTGTACGAGGGGGGAAGACGATAGAAGTCCAGGGTGAAAAGCTTGACGGATGGCTTGATCAGGAAGTTACTTTAACAATCAAAAGAAGAAGAAAGAATCGCAAGGTTTTGAAGGAAATGTTGGAAGAGATGAAAGAAGGCATGGCTCTTGGCTATGTAAAAGCCGAACGCAGCAGTCTCTACAGGGTATGATTTGAGTATTTTCATCGACACGAATATCCTCGTTTATTCGTACGATCGCCTAAACAAAGAAAAACACAAGATTTCCGTTGATGTATGACAACGAAGGTACATCCTTTCTCTGAGAACTCTGCGGTCTCGAACGAGTCCCGTCAAAGACGGGATGAGTGGGCGAGAGATAAAAATCTGTCTCTAACAGAGGACACTGATGACTGCGTTCTAGCCTGCAAGCTTGATAGCCGTCCAGCTTGACAGCTCGAAAGCTATCAGTTTATCGTGAATGCCGAACTTGCTATCGCTGTTCCTATTTTGTTGGTGACTTTCAACGTATAGGAGGTTGCGACACCCGGGACATATCCCCTGGGTTTCGGTACACTGAAAATAACTGAGCTTTCACCGGTAGAAGGATTCATTGACCAGGAAATAACTCCGCAGCTCCGCGTCAATCCACTAATTTGGTCCTCAAGATAGATTTTCCCCCGTTTTGATCCGAAGTAATTCCCCGTTATCTCAATCTGATCTCCCGGCAGTCCCAAATCAGCACCAACAGATACGTTTTCCGGCGGTTTCACGGTGAATGCTCCACCCTCGGCCATGGCAGCAGTATACCTCGATCCTCTCGGTTGCACCGTTACTTCATATGGCCCGGGAATCAAGGGCTTCCTGATCTCAAAGATGACCGAAGAATCACTCCAGGCGATAATCTTTGTTGCGGTAGCTCCCACAAGGACTTTCCCTTTACTGTCGCCGAAACCGGAGCCGGCAATAGCGATCTGACTGCCAATGGTACCTATATCAATGGACAAGGCTCCAACGACATTGAAGAAAGCAGTAATGTCGATCGATGCATTTTGAACAGTAACTTCGTATGCCCCTGTGCCCGAACATCCACCACCTGACCAACCGGCAAATACAGATCCTTGCTCAGGTGTCGCGGTGAGGCTCACCACTGTACCATCGTCGTAAATCTCTGTGCAATCTGAGCCGCAGCTAATTCCCGTGGCGGTAACCGAACCTGCCCCTTTACCGGGTTTGACGACTTTTAAGGTACGCTTATTTCGAGTAAAAGCAGCGCTTACTGATTTGTTCGCAGTCATGGTCACGGTACATGTGCTGCCACTCACCGAGTCGCAGCCTGTCCAGCCGGAGAATGAGGAATAGGAATCCGGAGTAGGACTGATAGTCACAGAAGTATTGTAAGAATAATTACCTGTGCAGGTACTTCCGCTGCATGATAATCCGGAGGCCGTGAGGGTGCCCGATCCGGTCCCCGTCTTTGTTGCGGTCAGGGCATAATTTCCAAGGGTAAAGACGGCTCCGACGGACTTGTTGGCCGTCATGGTCACTGTACACGTGTTGCCGCTTGTGGAATCACAGCCTACCCAGGAGGTAAAGCCAGAGCCTGTATTTCCGGTGGCTGTCAGGGTCACCGACGTCCCATAGTTGTAGGTTTCGGCGCAATCTGTGCCGCAACTGATCCCGGTGCCGGAAACCGAACCTGCGCCGGTCCCTGATTTGGATACTGAGAGGCTGCGCTGAGTTAAGGTAAAAGCAGCGCTTACTGATTTGCTCGCCGTCATGGTCACGGTACACGTGCTGCCACTCGTGGAATCACAGCCGTTCCAGCCGGAGAAGATGGAGCCGGTGCTGGCAGCAGCGGTTATGGTCACCGAAGTATTATAGGAATAACTTCCCGTGCAGGTACTTCCGGTGCACGATAACCCGGAGGCCGTGAGGGTGCCTGATCCGGTCCCCGTCTTTGTAGCGGTCAGGGCATACTGGTTCAGGGTAAATGTTGCGGTGACAGCCTTATTTGACGTCATTAACACCGTGCAGATGTTTCCATTGGTTACATTGCATCCTGTCCAGGAGGTAAAACCTGAGCCGGTATTTCCGGTAGCAGTTAAGGCCACCGATGTGCCATCGTTATAGGTTTCCGAGCAGTCTGCGCCGCAACTGATTCCGGTGCCGGAAACCGAACCTGCCCCCGTACCGGATTTGGATACTGAGAGGGTTCTCTGAATTGCAGGTGTTGTGGCAGCAGCTATGGTCGAGTAAGAAGAATCACCGTCAGCATTGTATGCACGTACCCTGTACCTGTAAGTTGTGTTCGCCGCAAGACCCGTGTTGCTCAGGCTTGTGGTATTTGCTCCCACTGACGTATAGAGGGTAAAATTAGAACATCCGGAACCCGTGCAGCGCTCGATCTCAAAGCCTTGCTCGTTGGTGGCATTGTCAGTCCAATGGAGGTTTATCTGACTGGTGGAAGCTGCGGTTGCTGTTAAATTGCTCGGGGCAGCAGGAGATGAGGGCTGCGCTGATTGCTTGTAGGCAATAGTCCATGTTCCAAAGTAAACGGGGGAACTGACCTGGGAATAGGCAATATTAAAATACCCGCTTTCCCCCCACGAGGTGCCCCAGCTATTTTTCACGATGAAGTAACCGCCGCCGTTAACAGATGCATCGTCCGTGTATCCTACGAGCAGAACGGCATGACCACCCAGATAACTCCCGGTGGTGTATTCATATACCCCGCTTTTGTATGAGTAGAAATCATTATAGACATCAAAGGTCGTAACAAGAGGACCGTAGGTGCTAAGGGCGTTTTTGATGACATCCACTGATGCGGAATACGTAGTAATATATTCCCATGAGTCAACCCTGGAGGTAAGATCCTGCCACCCTGGTAGAGCGTTACTGCACGAATTATCGGATGAGGATGACGTGTAGGGGAAATACGACTCAGGCGGCAGCCCTGTATCACGGATGTAACTGGATGCTGTAGAGATATATCCTCCGTTGCAGCTTCCTGCGCCTGCACATGAAACAAGAATTTCCTCTGCGCGGTTGTCATCGAACCCGGGAGTGTCGTCCTTAATCAGGTTGTAGGATTCCAAAGCTGCCGTTGTGGCGAAGGCCCAGCAACTGCCGCAATTGCCCTGGTTCTTTACCGGAGTCACATAGTACCCACCGTTCGCCCGCCAATCGAGATTTGCCGGGAGGCCCGTGAGAGGCTCATCGAGGGAGAGGATCCTGTCCATTTCAGGAGCTGACAAACCAGTTTCTGTGGGCCTGATGAGGCCTGTCCGGAGCTTCTTCTCGTGGTCAGTCAATTTTGAGACGGATGTTTCGCCGGCAATCCACTTGGCGCCTTTTTTGTTTATGGCTGCCCGGATCACATCCAGTTTATCCGCAGAGGCAAATGTTCCTGTTGAAAGAATGACACACGTAAAAAATAGTGCCGATACGAACAGTCTTTCAATATTTTTCCATCTCATAATACTATCTCCAGGTTTTTTATCAGTATGTATTGCACGTTTTTCATGTTTTTCGTTTTCCATACTAATACTTACCACGACCTGGCGTTATTATCAGTGACCAATGTCAACCTTCTGAAGCCGGCAAGCCATCCAGCTTGCAGGCTAGTAGGCTATCAAACCGTCCAACCTGAAACCAAAATCTTCTTTCACCGCAGATGAGCGCAGATGACACAAGGATGTACGCAGATAAAATCATGATAGGGACAGATCTTTATGTTCCCTGAGAATTCCGATAGAACTTGAATTCACAGGGAATCTCGGCCTAATGATACTCATCAGGCGACAGAAAAAGCGTCTACCTCGCCGTATGGAGATGAAGCTTAACCGGATATGCCGGTTTATCTCATATCCGGTCAAAGATATTCTATCAGCCTTTATCTGCGTGACATCTGCACTCATCTGCGGTAAAAATCTTTTCGGCATTAAACCTGACTTATGATCCGCAATTCGCGTTTCGAGGTGTCTCCTAAGCTTTTCCTATGAGCTTAGAGCTATGAGCTACCCCTCTATTCTGACTGTTAAGCATACAATAATTATAAAAGGAACAAAAGTGTTTACAGGCAACGCATGTAAAGGTATATTTATTGCATATTGAATGAAAGTAAACGTGCACAAGCGGATGCATATGTTTTTTCACATTTTTACGCTTATACACATATACGCGTTAACGAGTGTCCATGTAAGGAGGAGCTATGCATAACTGGCACAGACGGATCGTAACAACCGCTATACTATCCCTCTTCGCTGTGGCAATGATTAGCGGTTGTGGTGGTCCGGAGGCGAAGAAGCAGAAATTCTATGATAAGGGGAAAGCCCTCTATGAGAAGGGTGACTATGTCAAGGCGCGCCTCGAGCTCAAGAACGCCATCCAGATCGACCCCAAGTTTGCCGATGCCTACTATCTTCTTGGGCTTGTCTCCTTCAAGACAGGGAAGTTCAAGGATGCCTTCGGATCCTTTATGAAGACCGTTGAACTTAATCCTTCCCATGCTGACGCTCAGGCGCAGATAGGGAAAATGTACCTTCTTGACAGGGTTCCTGACAAGGCCCTTGAGAGGGCTGAGCTGGCTCTGAAGGTAAACCCTTCACACGAGGATGCCCTTCTCCTGAGAGGAGGTGTGCACCTTGCCAAAAAAGAAAACGATGCTGCCAGGCAATTTGCTGAAGGGCTCATCGCGAAGGGTATGAAGCGTCAGGAGATCTATCTCCTCCTCGCCTCATCACTGACACAAAAAGAAGATAAGGCCGGCGCCGAGGCAGCCCTCAAGAAGGGGCTTGAGGCAAACCCAAAATCGGTAGTCCTCAACATGACCCTTGCTGACCTCTATGTGAGAAATAAGCGCCTCGATGATGCCATCACAGTAGTCCATCGCGTCATCGAGCTTGAACCAACGAGCGCCCAACCCAGGCTTACCCTCGCCAGTCTTTACTGGGATTCCGGCAAGGAGGATAAGGCAGTGGGCGTCCTCAAGGAGTTTGTTTCAGGAGATGCCAAAAACGATGAAAGATGGCTGAATTACGCCGCGTTCTATGTTGCACGGGGGAAGTTTGCTGACGGAGAGAAAATACTAACGGACGGCATCGCCCAGAACCAGAAGATTTACAAGCTTCGCTTTGCCCTCAGCAACCTTTACCTCAGGACCAACCGGAGCGATCAGGCTATTGCCTCCCTCAAGGAGAGCCTCGCCCTGGATAAGGATGAAGAAAAGCCGGAAAACATCGAGGCACGGAACCTTCTTGCCGGCATTTATCTCCAACGCAACGAGGTTGACCAGGCAAAAAGCTACGTAGACGATGTGCTGAAGGTAAGCCCGAAGAGCGTGGAGGCCCGTTTTTTAAAGGGCAACATTCATCTTTTGCGGGGCGAGGGTTTCCCTGCTATCGCAGAGTTCAGGACCGTGGTGAATGAAAAACCAGAGTTCATACCGGGTCATATCCGCCTTGCAGAGGCCCATGCCATGAACCAGGAATTACCCCTTGCCCTTGACACCCTCCAAAAGGCCCAGAAGGTCAACCCCAAATCTCCTGATGTCTTGCGTGCCCTGGCACGGGTCTACCTGACGCAAAAGGATTTCCGGAATGCCGAGGCCACCTACCGGAAGATCCTCCAGGAAAACCCTGGTAATAGTGTGATCCTTGCAGATTTAGGAGATGCCTATCTTGCTGCGCAGAATATCAAGGCAGCTGAGAAGGAATATAGCGAGATAAAGCGCCTGCAGCCGAAGAATGCACTGGGATACGCAAAACTCGGTGGTCTTGCCATGACCCAGGGCAACTGGGCCAGGGCAGCACAGGAACTGCAGGTTGCCTTTGATATGCAACCTCAATCTGACCCTGTCTTCTCATCCCTCGCACGAGTTTTTTCGGAACAGAAAAAATACGCCGCCGCAATCGCCCTGTGCGATTCGCGGATCAAGAATAATCCGCAGGATGCCTTCGCGTATAATATGAAAGGCCTTATCTACCGGGCGCAGAATGAGCTTCAGCGGGCTGGCGAGAACTTCCAGAAGGCAATTGACCTCCAGCCGCAGTGGGCCACGCCCCACAACAACCTCGCCCGGACCCTTATGGATCAAGGCAAAACTGCCCAGGCCGTCACGAACCTGGAGGCTACCATCAAAGCAAACCCGGCTGGTGTCGGTCCGTACCTTTCCCTGGGACAGATATTTGAGCAGACCGGGGAATATAAAAAGGCAATCCAGGTATATGAAAAACTCCTGGAGAAACAACCCGGCCTCTGGGTTGGGATGAATAACCTTGCCTCCCTTTTGAGCGACCACTCATCGTCGGGCAAGGACCTCGATCGGGCACTCAAACTCGCCCAGGATGCCCAGAAAGTACGGCCAGAGGACCCATCGGTGCTGGACACCCTTGGCTGGGTTTATTACCGTCAGAACGACGCACAGAAGGCGCTTGGATTCATCAAGCGGGCGAAGGAGAAAGCAAGCGATGCCCCTGTTATTGACTATCACATGGGTATGGTGTTATATAGTCTTGGAAATAAAAGCGAATCACGTCAGTACCTGAAAAAGGCGAGCGAGGCAAAAGAGAACTTTTTCGGGAAGGATGAAGCGAAAAAAACGCTGGAGAAGATATGAAGCGCTTACTAATTTTTGTCATAATTGTTGTTAGCATCTGGGCGTTCCCCGCGTGGACCCAGGAAAAGAAGGCAGCTCCTCTGCCGCCTTCACAGGAAAACTATATTGTAGGTCCCGGCGATATCCTTGATATCTCTGTGTGGAAAGAAGAGGCCCTTACCAAACCGGTTACTGTCCTTCCTGATGGAGAGATCTATTTTCCCTTGATCGGTGGGATTCGGGCAGCAGGTAAGACCGTTCCGGAGATACGGGAGGAGATCAAGCAAAAGATATCCGTCTATGTCCCTGATCCAACGCTTTCTGTGGATGTGCGGCAGGTGAACAGTATGATCATCTTTGTCCTTGGCCGCGTCAATAATTCCGGCAGGTTTGTTGTCAATGCAAAAACAAACATACTCCAGGGCATTGCCATGGCAGGGGGGCTTAATCCCTTTGCCAAGAGAAATGATATCAAGGTTATACGGCAAGAAGGAGGAAAAGGCGCAGGCAAAACGCAGACCTTTGCATTCAGGTATGATGACGTGGCAGACGGTAAAAACCTTGAACAGAACATCTGGCTCCAGAGAGGGGACGTTATCCTTGTCCCGTAGGAATAGAAGGGGAAAAGGGAAAGGTTAAAGGAGAAAGGAATGGCGAAGAGAGGTTCACTAATTGTGCTTATGGATCTTTATGTTTGCATCGTCATGGTCTTGTTTCTTCTCTTACCTACCGACAAATCGATAGCAGCGGAATTGAAGATGGACCCTTACCTTATTATGAGGGAAGAATACAATGATAATATCTTTTTTGATTCCTCCAGCTCCAGAAAAGAGGATGCCTTCATCACACGGATACTGCCCGGGATCGAAGCATCTTACAGAACTGAGCAAACCGATATACGACTGTCTGGAAAACTCCAGCAATCCTGGTATTCCCGCCTTTCCGAACTGGATGACCTGGATCAATACTACGCTGGAAGCCTGAAGTATACCCTCACTCCATCCTTCTCGATGAGCGGGCGTGCCGGGTATACCATTGACTCTCAGCCCGACCGTGATATCCTGGAGACCGGTCTTATCCTTTCAAACAACAAGCGGCAGCGACAGACCTACGGCGCCTCGGGGACCTACGTCATCAACGAGAAGACCCTCAGCTCTCTTTCCTATGATTATTCGAAAGACACATATCTGGACACCATTTTCAATAATTCCCGGAACGACATCGAGTCCAACGCTGTCAACCTGGGATTCATTCGGGATCTCGGCGCCTTTGGCCCGGGCCCACTGCAGGGAAGGATGAACATGGGCTACAACCGCTACCGGTACACCGGTACAACGGTGGACAGCTACATGGCCACGGTGGGGGTAAGCAGCGATCTCCACGAAAAATGGAATTTTCTTATTGATGGCGGTGTTCGCCGAAACGAGACCAATTTCACCTTCTTAAGCTCAGGCCCCACAGGGTTTGTGGAGAGGGACAATACGGAAAAAGGTTGGGGGTGGGTCGTACAATCTGCCCTTTCCTACAAGGCAAGCTATGGTATGGCAAGGCTAAGGCTCAGCCATGACCTTGTGCCTGCAGGAGGCTCAACGGGTGTGACAGAACGAACAGGCGCCTTTTTAGACCTTACCTATCGTTTTACCTACGAGCTGTCCGGCACCTTCTCAACAGCCTACATACGCAACAAGGCGGACAGGGGAGATTTCGGCACCATAGGCATAGACGAAGACACCTACTATTTCTCACCTGGATTGCGGTATGCCTTCACCAAAGACATTTCCATTGATGCATCCTACAACTTCTTGCGGAACAAAGATAAGCGTGACCACACCGACGCCGAACGAAACCTCTTCATCGTCCAGCTCAGAATGCAACATTCCCTGCTTGATTAAAGGTTGTTTGTAAGGCCACCAGGAGATACTTTTTATGGACCAGGAAACAAAATCGCTCAATGACATAATGGACATCCTGAAACGGAGGAAGATGGTCTTTATCGTGACTGCCCTTTCCGTTTTCATTGTAGCCCTTGCTGTGGCCCTTCTTTGGCCCCCAGTCTACCGGTCAACATCAACGATCCTTATTGAAGAGCAGGAGATGCCCCGGGACTTTGTGGTAACCACCGTAACAAGCTATGCTGAACAAAGGCTCCAGAATATCAATCAGCGCATCATGAGCACTGCCCGACTCCTGGAAATCATCAACCGCTTCAACCTGTATGCAGACATGAGGCAAAGAAAAAGCGTCGATGAGGCTGTGGTCCAGATGCGCAAAGACATCAAGTTCGAGACCATGAGCGCAGAGGTAATGGACCGGCGTACCGGCAGACAAACGGCCATCACCATTGCCTTCACCGTATCCTACGAAGGAGGAAATCCCGAACTGGTCCAGCAGGTTGCAACCATGCTTTCTTCTCTCTACCTCTCAGAGAACCTAAGCCAGAGGGAACAGCACACAGCCGGCGTATCGAAATTTCTCGAGGATGAAACGAAGGATCTTCAGGAACAGCTCGCAGCAATTGACGCGAAAATTGCCTCCTTCAAAGCGAAGCATATGGGCTCTCTCCCGGAGCTCCTCCAGATAAATCTCCAGAGCCTTGACAGGAGCGACAGGGACGTTATACAGCTCAAGGACCAGCTCAAGACGCTGAGGGAAAAGGAAAGCTACCTTGTCACCCAGCTTGCAAACATACCTATGGAGACTCAAAGCCAGGACAAGCTACTTCTCAAGGAATTGAAGGCAAGGCTTGTGCAGCTCGTAAGCAAGTTCTCCGAACAGTACCCCGATGTGATCAAGACAAAACGGGAGATTGCAGAGCTTGAAGGACGCATCGAGAAGCAAAGTGGTGGAGACCGGGGAAAGGGAAAGTCCAACTTTACCATTGTTGACCAGGCGGATAACCAGGCGTACGTTACCCTTGCCTCGCAGCTTGCAGGCACACGGTCCGACATTGAATCGGTACAGAGGCAGATAGGGGATGCTGAGAAGAAGAGAGGCGAGTACCAACGGAGGATTGAGACGTCACCCAGAGTGGACGAGACGTACAAGGCGCTTATGGTGGAGAGGAATAACGTACAGAGGAAGTTCGATGACCTGACCGGGAAATCCATGGAGGCCAAGGTGTCCCAGGGCCTTGAGAAGGGGCAGATGGGCGAGCGATTCACTCTTATTGACCCGGCGAGACTGCCGGAAAAACCCGTCAAGCCGAACAGGCTTGCCATTAACCTCATCGGCCTCATACTCGGTATCGGGGCAGGCGTGGGCATGATAGCGCTCCTGGAGGCCAGTGATGAATCGGTGAGAGATAGCCGTAGCCTCGCAGCAATGACAGGCGTTCCGGTATTAGGGACTGTTCCGGCCATCGTGACAGCACAAGACAACCTGGCGCAAACAAAGAAGCGTCGCACACTAGCAATCTGCATTCTGGCAGGCATAGTGGTTGCTCTTATTCTGGTCCACCTGCTTGTGGCTGATTTTACCATCCTGTGGGCACGGATTGCACGGAGGCTTCCATGACGAAAAAAGAAGGCCTCAAAAAACCACGCTTTTAAAAAGAGAGGTAGAGCATAGAATGGAAGCAACTACCATTACCTGGTGGGTACGGATAAGGAATTTCGTGAAGGGGCTCTTCTTCAGCCCTTCGAATGAAAACTCCATACAGGCTGCAAATCCTGGCAGCAAAGAGATGCCGTCTCCCAAATTAAAGCACAATGAATCGGGGTGGATCTCTCCACCGTATATAACCAGCAAGCATGTCAAGTTAGACGGAAGGGTTGTCGCTGAAAACCGCTGCGTTGGAGCGTTGGCGCGCCCGTGTGAGATCGATTCTTACAAGGTCCTCCGGACCCAGATCTCCCAGCTTACGAAAAAGGAAGGCAAAAATACCATTATGGTAACGAGCGCCAGACCGGGAGAAGGAAAAACCCTCACTGCCATTAACCTTGCCTTGAGCTTTGCGATGGAGTTTGATCAGACAGCGCTCCTCGTTGACTGTGATCTAAAAAAACAGAGTGTCCACAAGATCCTCGGCATCGAAAGCAAGCAAGGTCTCGTCGATTACCTTCTCAATGGAGTTGATTTAAGTCAACTTATCATGTGGCCGGGTATTGAAAAGTTTACTTTCCTTTCCGGCGGTCATACCCTCTTCGACAGCAGCGAACTCCTGGGATCACCCAGAATGAAGGAACTTATCACCGAGATGAAAGATCGCTATCCCGAACGGTATGTCGTCTTTGATGTTCCACCAGTGCTGACCGGTGCCGATGCGCTGGCATTCGCACCCCTGGTGGACGGAATCCTTATAGTGGTTGAAGCAGGCAAAACAAGCATCAACGATGTGAACGAAGCCATCTCGTTATTGCCGAAGGAAAAAATCCTCGGCCTTGTCCTCAATAAATCAGGATCCGGTCAAACTTCGTAGCCTATCGGCGAGCGTGTTCGATGCACGGCCTGACCAGGTACATCGGGCAGGCTGACATTCCCTGAGAATTCTCTTTATCTGAATTCTCAGGAAAAATAACCTATCTGTCTTTATCATGTTTTTATCAGCGTTCATCCTTGCAGTTATCTGCGTGTATCCGTGTAAAAAATAGATCTCAACGCAACTTCTATTGAATAAAGTTGATAAATGCCTGGATAGCCCTTCCCCGATGGCTTAAGCTATTTTTCTCTTCCATGGGGATTTCTGCAAGATACTTGTTGAGCTCAGGAACATAGAAAACAGGGTCAAACCCAAAACCATTCTGGCCGTGTTTTTCAACGCCAATAATGCCTTTCAACTCGCCGTAAAAAACATAGCACCGTTCCCTTTCAGGCATATAAAAGGCAAGGTAGGCCTTGAAAACCGCCTCCCTCTGAACCCAGGGAATTCCTTCAAGCTCTGATAGGAGCCTGGCAATCCGATTATTATCGTCTTTGCCATAGCGGGAAGAGCGAACCCCTGGTCTCCCCCCAAGCGCTTTTACCTCAAGACCAGAATCATCGGAGAGGGTGTGCATTCCAAATCTGTCCCCTATCTTCCGCGCTTTCTTCATAGCGTTCTCTACGTAAAGCTCGCTATCTTCATCAACCGGTATTTTCTCCTCAAAATCCCTTAAAGAGTAAAATTCATCGAAGTTGTGCTTCAGGAGAGCTCTGATTTCTTTGAATTTACCAATGTTTTCTGTGGCGATAATGACGCTTTTCATACCGGAAACATTGTCCCTAAAGCAACCCTCTGTTGACGGGTGATTTCTCCGGTTCCCTTGTATGCATACTGGTACATGACATCGAGCTGTTCTTTCGTAAAAGGAGTCTTTTCTGCCGTTCCCTGTATTTCTATGAGCTGTCCTTTTCCTGTCATCACAAAATTCATGTCTACTTCAGCCTTGGAATCTTCTTCGTACGAGAGATCGAGAAGGATCTCCCCGCCTACAAGCCCGACGCTGATTGCAGCCACAGAGTCGCGCAAAGGTATTTTCTGAATTACGCCCCGCTTTTTCAAACTCCACAAAGCATCAACAAGGGCCACATAGCCTCCGGTAATGCTCGCCGTTCTTGTCCCGCCATCTGCCTGGATCACATCACAGTCAACCCAAAGCGTCCTCTCTCCTATTATGTCGAGATTTACAATACCGCGGAGCGCCCTCCCAATAAGCCTCTGAATCTCATGGGTCCGCCCGCCAACACGCCCTGTTACGGACTCACGTACATTTCTGGTGTGGGTAGATCGCGGCAACATGGAGTATTCGGCAGTAAGCCAGCCTTTCCCTGAGTTCCTCAGAAAAGGGGGTACCTTTTCCTCCACGCTCACCCCACAAATTACCTTTGTCTCTCCCATCTCTACAAGAACAGATCCTTCCGGATACTTGAGGAAGCTCTTTGAGATCTTCAATTCCCTTATTTTGTCGTTTGGTCTGCCATTATCTCTCATCTTTCATGCCTCGCTTAAAATACCTTTGCATACCTTCATGGAGCTTATTAAACACCTCGAGTGTTTTTTCATGTGTATAGGTAATTCTCAGGAAAACGCCTGGCATATCAACCCCCAGGAGGGGAAAAAGGGGAAATTCCTTGATGCCCTTATCGAATACGGAAGCCAGTGATGATGCCAGCTCACGTGATTCATTCGCATAGACAGCAGGCATTTCTTCGATAGCCAGAATATTGCCTTTCCCTCTTTTAGCTGTCGTAATCGCCACCATTATCTGGTTTTCCTCGCCAACACCGAAATCCATGGCGAAAAACACTGCTGCCTTGAGCTTGTTGATCCTGTTGACGATTTCTACGTGCTTCTCAATATTGTCCGTACCATCGTATATGCTTACCCTATATCCTTTCGCACCAAGGTATCTCTTTAATTGATCCCAGGCAATGGGGTCTTTCGCCCCAAGACGATACAATACAATATGTTCACCTCCATGGGAACAAAAAACTGGAACAAAAACAAAAATAAGTACCAGAATGAATGTTTTTATGCTAATCCGGGACATCATTTTCTACGCATTCTTTCCTGTCTGTCTGATTTGTCTGTATAAGAAACCTATAAACCATATCGCAAAGAACATGAGAAAGACGAAGAAGAAAACGATGGCCAAGGCACCAAAGATATGAAAAAAGATGTTCAGGATGAGAAATAGGACAAACCCCAGAAACGCAGCGATCGTGAGAGCGACAAGGACAAGAGATCCCATGAAAAAATCCTTTACAATATGCGCCATGCCTTATCCTTTCATGGATTAAGAATTAAGGGGTAAGGATTATATTTTTAATCCTATAATCCCTAATCCTTTAATCCCAATCCCGCTTTTTCCGCTCGTCCCGCTTATCAGCTTGCAGGCCTGCCAGCTTACTAGCTGATAAAAGATTTCAACATTTCAAGAACGTCCCCAAAGTGTTTCCAAGAACGTCCCCAAAGTGTTTCAGTTTTGCTGCGCGTTATCGCTTCGCCAGGATATAGTGCTCCAAACTCACTGCAGCCAGGGCTCCGTCTCCGACAGCCGTGGCAATCTGCCGCAAAGACTTCTTGCGTGCATCACCTGCAACATAGAGACCTGGCATTTTCGTCGCAAGATCTTCATCGGTAACAATGAACCCTGCCCCATCCCTCTCAACAAGGTTGCCAAGAAACAGCGTATTCGGTCGGGCGCCTACGTAGACGAATACTCCGTCGACCTGAACACGGGAACGCTCATGGGTTTTTGTATCCTCAAGTATTATAGACTCCACCTGGTCTTTCCCTTCAATTTCAACGGGAACCTTGTTCCAGAGGAATTCCATTTTCTCATTTTTGAATGCCCTATCCTGAATGATTTTCTGGGCCCTCAATTGATCCCGGCGATGTATCACATACACCTTACGCACCATGTTTGTCAGGGCAAGACCTTCCTGGATTGCCGCATCGCCTCCACCAATAATCGCCACATCAAGGTTTCTGAAAAATGCTCCGTCGCAGGTCGCACAGTAGGAAATGCCCCTGCCGACGAATTCCTGTTCTCCCGGGATGCCAATCTTCATAGAGACTGTTCCGGTGCACACGATCACCCCGAGAGACTCAATCATATCTCCGCCGGCCTTGATGGTAAACTTTCCTTCCTTATTGGCAACCTCTTCAACTTCAGCGAACTCTTTCACGGAAAGACCAAAGCGTTGAGCCTGCTCAGCCATCTTGCGCATAAGCTCCTTGCTTGATACACCCTCAGGAAAGCCCGGATAATTCTCAACGTGGTCATAGTTCATTGGTGTGCCGCCGAGAAGAGCCTTTTCAATAAGGACGGCATCAATCCCTGCCCTCATCAGGTAAATCCCTGAGGTCAGTCCTGCAGGACCGGCGCCTATGATAACCGCTTCATGAAATTCACTCACACTATCCTCCGATTTAGCTTATAGCTGTAAGCTGTAAGCTCATAGGAAAAGCGAACTCATTTGCAGTTCTGCACTTCCCTTCAGCTATGAGCTTAGAGCTGTGAGCTGTTTTTCTTTCGTTCCCGCTATTGTACGCAATCCCCATTGAATATTCAATGAGTTTTTCCTTGACACGCATCCTTTATGTAGGCGATTTTAGTTGAAAAAACAAAGGGAAGGATGGACCCTATGAGTGAACCACATGCATTATATGATACAAAAGGACATATTGTGACAATCACCCTGAACAGGCCGAAGGCAAAAAACGCCTTCAGTCCGGAAATGATATCTTTATGGCGGGAATACCTTGAGAAGGCAAAAAACGATGATGCCATCCGGGTTATTATTGTCACAGGTAAGGGTGACACCTTCTGCTCGGGTGGAGACATCCGGGACATGGTGGATGGCAAACTGAAATCATGGGACATGAAGAGATTCCTCTGGGACGGGGTTCACCGGATTGTTCTGACCCTTGAAGACCTTGACAAACCAGTTATTGCCGCAATCAATGGCGCTGCCATGGGTGCAGGAATGGACATGGCCATCATGTGTGATCTGAGAGTCTGTTCAGATAATGCCAAACTGGCTGAATCCTATATTATGATGGGGCTTGTTCCCGGTGACGGTGGGGCGTATTTTTTGCCCAGGTTGGTGGGGGTTTCAAAAGGCCTTGAACTCTTGCTTACAGGTGATATCCTTAAACCTGAAGAAGCCTTGCGCCTAGGAATTGTTAATCGCGTTGTTCCTCATGACAGTCTTATGGAAGAGACAATGAAACTAGCCGAAAAGATTGCTGCCAAACCTCCTGCCGCCGTAAGAATGATGAAAAGGGCCGTCTACCAGGGCCAGACCAGCACACTACGTGCACACCTTGACTACATCTCGTCTCAGATTTCACTCCTTTCAGAGACACAGGATCATGTGGAAGCGGCAAAAGCATTTCTGGAGAAGCGCAAACCGGTTTTTACGGGAAAGTAAATAGCAGAGGGCATGGAGCATGGGGCGGGGAGCAAATCAGATAAGGCGGGACGAGCGGGCAAGGTCCTCGCAGGGGAAAAAGAAGTAAAAAGTAAGGATTATAGGATTAAAGGTGTACGGATTAAGAAGCAAAAGAACTTTAGGGACGTTCTTGAAATGTTGAAATGTTTGTTATCAGCTGGCAGGTTGGACAGCTTGATAGCTGATAAGCGAGAATAACAAATCATATTTTACCGCAGATTACGCAGATAGACGCAGATAAGAGCATGATAAAAGAAGACATGTTAACATTTCCTAAGAATTTAGATAAACCGGGAATTCTCAGGGAATCTCAGCCTGCCCGATACACATGGGCAGGCCAGGAATCTAATGCGTTCGCCGATAGGCGGCGAAGTTTGCACGGATATGCCGGTGTATCCCATATCCGGGCAAAGATATTTTATCCGCCTTTATCCGCGCTCATCTGTGTCTATCTGCGGTGAATAAAGATCTTTTGATGTTGCACTGCAAATTTCTTATCAATGAAAAGTCTTTAGAAGAGTCATAGCATGGCGAGCCTCTTCAGGCTGTAGACTACCGACGCCGCAGCTTGTTGTAACGATAAGATCCTGTAATCCCTGGGGGCCGACCTTCTCGGACATCACAGACCGAAACTTTACCATGATACGCTCCATATCTGCTGATGTAGCATGCATAACCTCTTCGGAGGAAGGCACTATGCCCGGGGCGATCCTGCCGCCGCGGCTGATAAACCTTCGTAAATCCTCCTCGAAGTAAAAGATAGTATCCAGATAGTTGAAGGCGTCATAGCTTATGATGTCCACGTCTGCATTGAGAAGAACTGACCAATCAGTATTGCCACAGCAATGGATGCCCCTGAGCGCAGGTATACCTCCTAGGACATCATTGAAGAGACCAATCGCCTCTTCCCTGGAGATGGAAACGTATGCCGAACCAAAAGAAACCATATAGGGCTCATCAAAGAAAATGATGACCTTTTTATCAGGAAACTGTGCTTTTATTGAGGCAATCATCCATTGTGCCTTCATGTGAATGGCCTTCTTGATGATGTCGAAGTACCCATAGTTATAAATGACAGGCTTTCCATGCTCGTCCTTTAAACCGAGACCCATGCTGAATGGCCCTGTAATCTGGGTCTTGATGAATTTAACCTCATCATTCCCCTCCTTGAGGCGCTCAAGAAACCGATAGAAGCCGGGGGCAACCTTCCCGGAAATACGAAAGGCTTCAAGGTTGCGGCTCTGTATATTCTCATAAAACTCCTCGATCCCCTCGGCATTCTCCGTATCCATGAAGGCCGTTCCTTCATTCTCATCAACAACTACGCACGGCACACCCTCAAGAAAAGGGATATACATGTTCTCGTAAGGAGCGCGTTTTGGAAGCTGAGGCCAAAAAGGGATTTCCGGACATGTCTCAAATATGATGTCAATGGCCTTGTCTACATCTGTAAAAGGAAAACTCCCGATACCGGAAACCATAAGCACTCCTTGATTAGGTGATGGGTTATGGGCAATAGGCTATGGATAACAGCGTAATAGATAATTAGGTCATGGGTGATAGGTTATAGGTGATGGGCAAAATCCACAAAACCTAATTCTGATCGCATAGCCTTCTATTTGGCCAAAGTATAATCCGCCAGGACGAAAACTGCAAATCGTTCAATAGGATCCGTGATGTGTGATCAGTAATTAGGTATTAACGGTCTTCTCAACGAAAACGCAGGGTATATTTGCATGTGTTCGCGGAATATGGTTTTTATGTAGAATGAAAAAGATTGCTGTTGATATTGACAACATCCTCTGGGATTTCTCCCCTGCGTTCTGGGAACGTCTTAAGAAGATCAATCCCGAAATCGTTCCACCCACCTCCTGGAACGTGTGGGATTTCTGGCACAAATACGTAACAACAAAACAACTATACGGAGCGATCAAAGAAATACATCTAGAGCAGGAGAAATTCAAACCATTCGATGAAGCACCACATTTTTTGTCTTCTTTGAGAGATATGGGCTTTTACATAATCATTGCGAGTCACCGAGAACAGGGAACCTTCGATCCGACCAGGCGATGGCTGAGCATGAACAAACTTGTATTTGACGAAATTCATTTGAGTAATGACAAATCAATACTTTTCCATGATTTGCTTGCAGTTGTTGACGACAGCCCTTCGGTCCTTGATAAGGCTAAAGAGGCCGGCATCGTGAGGGTTGGCTTGCGCCGTCCATGGAACAAAGATACCGATCACCCCCTCTTCGATACGTTACCTGAAATCCTCGCATACCTCAAAACAGCATGCTGTTAGCTTGTCAGCTTGATAGCCTGCCGGCTTGGTGTGTTCATTTAATTGTTGACAATAGGAAGGCGTGCAGCAATAATTAAGTTAACGATAAAGAAACAATGCCGACGCACTACGGCGAGGGGGTTGTGATGTTTCACCCGGGAAAAAATTCAAGGAATTGTGTAAAACCCTTTTTATATGTATCTTTTTGTTGCCTTCTCAGCCTTTGCCTGATGTTCTCCGCCACCCCTGCTTTTGGTGAAACCCCAGTCATTGATCTCCCACAAACCGGCCAAACGAGCTGCTACAACACGGCAGGTACCCCGATTGCCTGTGATGATACAGGGCAGGATGGAGATTTTCTTGCCGGTGTTGCCTGGCCTGTGCCGCGCTTCGAGGTGGATGCAACTGGTGCCTGTATCACGGATAACCTCACTGGGCTCATGTGGTCCCTTAATGCCTGGAACCTCACACACCAAACATCGTGGGCAGTATCAGTTCTTAACCCACCGACCGCTTTTTTTACTTGTGGATTCTTTGACTGGAGACTTCCCAATATAAACGAACTTCAGAGTCTCATCAATTTTGAGGAACCCAATAATGTTCAATGGCTCATATCCCAAGGCTTTTTCTTTCTTAATGTATTTCCAATAGTATATTGGTCATCAACTTCAGCGGCTGATGCCCCTGAATCCAATGCGTGGAATATCGACATGGTTGACGGCTCTGTCATAGCGGAATCTAAGCTGGCTACTTACTTTATTTGGCCTGTGCGAGGAACAAGCAATCCATCGACAGACTTGCCTCCCGGTCAGATCGCAGAAACCGGTCAGATTACGAGTGTTGCCAATTATGATGATGCGTTTTATGCCACCTCTCAAGTTTTTGATATCGGTGTTCCCTGGCCTGACCCGCGTTTCGAAGTGACATACTGCGACGCGACAGGCCCGTGCGCTGACCAGGGATCAGATTGCGACGCTGACTCTTCCAATGATATTGTTACCGACATCCTGACCGGTCTGGTCTGGTCAGCAGATGTCAATCTCGGTGGTCTGAAAACGTGGGGCAATGCGCTATCGTATGCAAACGGCTTAATTACATGCGGCTATGTTGACTGGCGTCTGCCGAACTCAAAAGAGCTTTTTAGTCTCATTGATCGTTCTCAGAGTAACCCTGCGCTGCCTGCAGTACATCCTTTTGCAAATGTTCAGTCTGGTGTGGGTGATCTCTACTGGTCTTCAACGAGCTATGCGATTGACCCAGACAAGGCATGGACAATAGATATGCTTCTCGGAAATCTGACCTCCCTCCTCAAGACGGAAACCGCTTTCGTATGGCCAGTCCGGGGCGGGCAAACAAAACCATATGTCCTTACCGTAAAAAAAGAAGGGACCGGTCGGGGTAATGTTACTGCCGACGGACTGACCTGCATCGGGAAAACCTGTACAGGCGAGTACGCTTCGTATGACGAAGTTATTATTACCGCCACAGCGCGAACTGGATCTGTCTTCACTGAATGGACGGATTGCCCTACCCCTTCAGGGAATACCTGTACAATAACATTAACTGATGATATAACCATTGAAGCTACCTTTCTCCCTGAATACAAGATCGCAGTCAGCCCGCGCTCGCTCAACTTCAAGAACCTTAAACAAAACGTGCCATCTGCAACACCACTGACGGTTACGGTGACAAACGCGGGGGTTTCTCCATTGCAAATACTTTCAATAGATATCATAGGGGATGACGCCTCGGTCTTCAGTGCCACCCCTTCTCCCGAGTGTCCTGGGGAACTGACTAATTTGAATGATTCTTGCACTATTTCCGTGATTGCCACATCCGATAATTACGAATCGAGAAAAGCACAGCTTCAGATATCGTCCAATGATCCTAAGAAACCGACGACCATTGTGCGTCTCAAGGCCAGGGCAAAACCACCGAAAATAACCAGAAAGCCTGGGAGTCTCAACTTCGGAAAAGGTACGGTTGGTGTTCCTATTGACAAAATACTGTCTATAACAAACAAGGGAATTACCGATCTTGCTATTGGCACTATTACCACTTCAGGCGACCACCCTGGGGACTTTTCTACGCTGACTGCGGATACCTGCTCCGGCTCTACCCTCGTCACAGATGAAACGTGTACACTGACAGTCACCTTTACCCCTGCAGCCGAGGGAAAACGCAGTGCAATCCTTCAGGTCCCGTCAAATGATCCAAAAAGATCGACGCTTTCGGTTAAATTGAAGGGAACTGGCAAATAAGGCAGTTAGGTGTGCATCGCGCTGGTAACGCTTGAACCTGACTATCTCTGTATGATAGACAATAAGACAATGGCTGATGATGTAATGGCACCCACAACTCCAAGCACAGAAAGATAATGTACCTAGACTATTATGAGCTAACTAAAGAGCCTTTTTATATAACTCCGGATCCCGCATTCCTTTTTTTGAGCGAAAGCCATAAACAGGCTATGGCCAATATTGTGTATGGCATCGGTATGAAAAAGGGGTTGATGCTCATTATCGGCGACATTGGTGTGGGAAAAACTATGGTTGCTCAGGCTCTTCTCGCAAGATCAGACAGCGAATACCTCAAGACAATCTTCATCGATAATGCCGACATTTCCTTTTCGGATCTCCTGCATGTGATTTGCAGGCAGCTTGGGCTTGCAACGGATGATAACCTTTCTCAAATGCTAAGCGCTTTGCACCAATTCCTCCTTGACGAGGACAAGGAAGAGAGAACTGTGGCGCTTTTCATTGATGACGCCCACAGCATGCCAGTCGAAACGCTTGACAACCTTGTTGTCCTCTCCAATCTTGAAACCAAAGACAGAAAACTTTTACAGATAGCGTTAATTGGTCAGCCAAAACTTGATACATTGCTTAACAAGAATGAACTTCGTCACATTAAACAGCGGGTGGCTATACGTGCCACTATTAGTTCTCTCAATCCGTCAGAAAGTCTGGCATATATTGAACACAGGCTCGAAAAGGCTGGCGCCAAGGACTCATCAGCCTTTACAAAAACAGCTTTAAAACGCATCATTAAAGAGGCCAAAGGGGTTCCCAGGATTATCAATGTGTTATGCGATAACGCCCTTGTTACGGGTTTTGGTCGTCAGACAAAATCGGTTACATCCGAGGTCGCGGATGAAGCTATCCGTGATCTCATGGGTTCAAAACGATATACGTGTTTTAAATATTTCAGGTGGCAAACCGGCGCGCTGGCGGGATTGATGTGTATAAGTATAGTATCATTTGCCGCTTTCCATAGTGGTTACTTCCCTTCAATACGGCCACAAAAGCAGACCTATAACGAAAACAATCCCCAAACAGCAAACCAACCGGCATCAACCCTGCCAACAAGTCAGAGTATTGCCACGCAGACAAAATCTCCGCCAAATCCAAGCACAGTACCTCAAGAAGTTGCTCTCAAGCAAACAAATATGGTGCGTGCACCAGGCCAGGTTACTCCTCAACCTCCACACGAGAGAACTGTTCCGAAAACTAATACAGTTTCTGCCCAGACTCAGGCAACTCCACGGCCTTCGCCCAAAAGCACTCCTCCAAAGGCTAAAGTGGAACGGACGAAAAAAATGGTCAAAATAAAAGTAGAACAGGGCGATAGCTTTATACAGCTTATTAAAAACTTCTATGGCCGTACGGACAAGGAACTCCTTGCTTTTATTAAATCGAAAAACTCTCATATCCAGGATATTCACAACCTGCGACAGGGGTATATTCTCTTTTTCCCTAGCGCCTCAGAAATACCCCAATAGCGACCGGTTGATTAGTGACTAGTTGATTGAGTAATTAAGTTGATTAAGCAGCCTAATAAACTGGGTCAACTTAATAAACTGCTTTCATCTCTCTTTGCAGTCAACGGTGGGCAACAAAAAACCTCCCGGGTGATCAGGAGGTCTCATAAGTGATTGTTTTATGGGCCGTGGAGGATTCGAACCTCCGACCAATTGATTAAGAGTCAACTGCTCTACCGGACTGAGCTAACGGCCCCTGCAGCGTTTCTTATACCATAACAGGCTATTAAAATTCAAACCAAATTTTGTTTTGTCCCTTCACAAATGCTTTTCCTCTGCTATACTTTTATCAAGGGCGGCGTGAAGCCCTATTTATCAGAAGGAGGTGTTGATAACATGTACTTCATGAATATTTGCACATGGTCTCCGGAAGATGAAAAAGAAGTTGAAAGGCGAAGAGCTAATTGGAAGTGGCCAAAGGGAGTAAAGGTCCTCTGCGAGTTCATCGACCTTCAGGGATGCCGCGTCATTAATGTTGTGGATACGGATGCCAAAGGACTTATAGCAAGCAGGGAGACCTGGATTGATCTTATGCTCTTTGAGACCTTTCCGGTATATCCCTTTGGGGCGAGCAAGGATCTCCTGAAGAAGTAGTAATTAAACCAGGATTAGGAAAATTAATGGGGTAAGGATTAACTGGCACATGGGCAGAATTTGTTGATTAGGTTTATTGAGTTGATTTGTTTAGAAGGTATTTAAATCAACTAATCAACCAGTAAACTAATCAACAGGTTGCATCTCCTGACGAGGGGGCGACGTGAGTCCCGGTCAGGAAGAACTGCATAGGGCAAAGCATAGCGCATAGAGGAGGAATATAAGAATGCACCTCTCTATGCCCTTAACCAGCCCCGGTATATAGAAAATTCCGGATAAAGTGAAAGAAATCACAAAAAAAGTTTGACTATACCATGCCCGTATGATAAATAAAAGTGGGCTCAAAATGGTCAAGTCTATGTCAGAGGATAAAAGGGAGGTAATTAAATCCCTTATAAGTTATAGTTCCCTTGGCCTCGAAATGGGTCTGTGTGTGGCCATCGGAATAGCCATCGGTTATTTCCTTGACAGATACTTCTTGACCTCCCCTTATTTGACTATCATTTTCATGATTTTTGGTGTTATTGCCGCTATGAAAACTATCTATCAATTGATGAAAAAGCTTCAAAAAGAAAATGAAAGAGACAAAAATAACTGATATTGAGCACATAAACGTATTTGTCCTCGTGATTGGATCCATCCTCGCTATGGTTATCATGAGGGAATTTAAATACGTCTTTAGCTTTGCAGTAGCCAGTGCCATTATGACTTTAAACTTTAGATTCATCAAGAAGATCATAGAAGGCGGCTTGTTAAAGCCTGAGGGGAAGAAACTTGAACTTGCCATCAAGATACCGTTAAAGTTTCTCATCCTTATTGCACTCATAGCCATCGTTGTAATATATGGCGATATTGATGTTGTTTTTTTCCTCATAGGATTATCAACGGTATTCATCTCCATAGTCATAAACCAGTTTTCCAGCCTTTGGAACCCTGCTTTAAAAAGGAGGCAAAAAAATGGGGCATAGTTGGTCATGGGCCGAGCTCTTTCCAATTCTGAAAGACCAGCCTCACGTATTTAATGGAATCGTCGTTTCGGTAATTATCCTCTTAATCGTTATTGTGGGCTACAAGCAGCTCAAAAAGACTGAGGACGATATTGTTCCTTCGCCTAAATTGACCTTCAGAAACGTGGTTGAGCTTATAGTCGAGAGCCTCGCAAAGGTCATCATCGATACCATGGGCCCCCGGGGGAAAGAGTTTGTTCTCATCGTCGGCACACTGGCCCTTTTTATCCTGTTTAATAATCTCTCCGGCCTCGTGCCAGGTTTTCTCCCTGCAACTGACAATGTAAACACGACCTTTGCATGTTCCCTCACTGTGTTCGTCATGACCCACTATTACGGATTTAGAGAACACGGGATGAAATATCTGAAACAGTTTGTTGGGCCCATGTGGGCGCTTTCTCCGCTCATGATCCCAGTTGAGCTTATCGGGCATATTGCAAGGCCTTTATCGCTGGGCCTTCGTCTCTTTGGCAACATAACCGGAGACCATCTAGTGACCGCGATCTTTTTCGGTTTGGTTCCCCTATTGGTTCCTCTACCGGTTATGTTTCTCGGGTTATTCGTTGCGTTTGTCCAGACATTTGTCTTTATGCTTTTGTCTATGGCATATTTTTCAGGGGCTATCTCCCATGAAGAACATTAAACAAATACAAGAAAGGGGTGAGATTTTATGAAAAAAGTTCTCGTAGTTACTATGCTTCTCGGAGTCTTCATCAGCTTTTCCTTCGGTATTGCTTTGGCTGCTGAAGGGGCAGCAACAGGCGGCCTCGATTCAGGCGTAAAACAGATGGTGGCTCTTGCCGCTGGTCTGGGTATCGCAATCGCAGCATTCGGTGGAGCTATCGGACAAGGACGGAGTATTGCGTCCGCATTGGACGGCATTGCCAGAAATCCCGGTGCATCCGGCAAGATCACAACCCCGATGATCATCGGTCTGGCTATGATTGAGTCTCTCGTCATATACTCTCTCGTTGTTTCGCTTCTTTTGATCTTTAAGTTATAGAAAAAACATGGGGCAGACGTCACAATCTGCCCCACAATAATCCATAAAGAAGCATCGGGAAAGATTTTGGATTAAGGATTATGGGGCAAGGGATAAGCTTTCTAATCCATACTTCCTAATCCTTACGCCTGTTTATTCGCCTTTTCCAGCTCGTCCCGTCTTTCACGCCTTTCACGCTCCTCTTATTCGTCTTTGTTCTTGAATACATATCCTCTTTATGCTAATTTTACACAGAAGCTTTGGGCCATTAGCTATCAGCCATCAGCACTCAAGGTTCCATGTAAAGCTCAATCTCAATACGTGCCCTGTCGATTCAGCTGATCACTGAAGGCTAATAGCTAAAAGCGCACTAATCCAAAAGGAAAGAAAATCACATGGACTACAAGAACACGTTGAATTTGCCCAAGACACCATTTCCTATGAAGGGGAATCTCCCTGTAAAAGAAAAGGAGATGCTTAAATTCTGGGAAGATATGAAGCTATACAACAAACTCACTGAGGGAACCGATGGTCGTCCCCTCTTTATTCTTCATGATGGACCCCCTTATGCCAATGGCCACATCCATCTTGGTACTGCCCTGAATAAAATCCTCAAAGACATTATCGTCAAATCAAAATTCATGTCAGGTTTTCGGGCTGACTACATACCCGGATGGGACTGTCATGGACTGCCCATAGAGCACCAGGTGGAGAAAGAGATGAAGGAGAAAAAAGCCTCTCTTTCAAAGATTGAAATCCGACACCGGTGCAGGGCATATGCTGAAGGCTTTATCGATATCCAGAGAGAAGAGTTCAAAAGACTCGGTGGCATAGGACTCTGGGAAAAACCATACATTACCATGGATTATAGCTACCAGGCCACCATTATAGAGCAGATGCAGAAGTTCTTTGCAAGGGATGAGGTGTATCGGAAGAAGAAACCAGTCCACTGGTGCATGAGCTGCCTTACAGCCCTTGCCGAGGCAGAGATTGAGTACGAGACAAAAAAATCGACTTCTATATACGTGAAGTTCCCCTATGCCGGAAACCGGGATGGCCTGTTCGCAGTGTATCCTGACAAACCGATCTTTATGCTCATATGGACAACCACGCCCTGGACACTGCCTGCAAACCTTGCCATAGCTATCAATCCCACCTTCACATATGTTGCCTTTGATGTGGGTGGAGAAATATACATTGTATTAAAGGAACTTGTTGAAGATATTACGAAAAAAGCCGGTATTCGAGAATACACGGTTCTCGGGGAAATACCCGCCGACGCACTGATTAAGCTGTCCTTCAGACATCCTTTTATTGAGGAGAGGGATTCTGCGATGGTCTATGCAGACTACGTTGCATCTGACACCGGCACAGGAGCTGTTCACACAGCGCCCGGACACGGTGAAGAGGACTACGAGACCGGCATTGAATATGGCCTTGATATCTATTCCCCGGTCAACGAAAGAGGAGAATTTCTCGATGAAGTCGAGTTTTTCAGGGGCATGAAGGTCTTCGATAGCAACCAGCATGTAATAAAGAAGCTCCAGGAACTTGGACGTCTGTTGCATCAGGAAGAGATTGAGCATTCCTACCCACACTGCTGGCGGTGTAAGAAGCCTGTTATTTTCAGGGCCACTGAGCAGTGGTTCATATCCCTCGATGAATACGGGCTGCGCCAGAAAGCCCTTGATGAAATCGACAGAGTGAAATGGATTCCCACATGGGGAAGGGACAGGATCTTCAACATGCTCCAGGTAAGGCCTGACTGGTGTATATCCAGGCAAAGGACATGGGGCATCCCCATTACCATATTTTACTGCGAGAAATGCAGAGAGCCTTTCTGGAGTGACGAGTCCTTTCAGAATGTTATCAAGGCAGTGAGAGAGTTCAGTGCGGACATCTGGTTTGAGAAGGATGCTTCCTATTTTCTGCCCCAGGGCATCACATGCAAAAAGTGCGGCAACGCAACCTTTGTCAAAGAAGAGGATATCCTGGATGTCTGGTTTGATTCTGGAGTAAGCTGGGCTGCAGTCTGCAAGCAAAGGAAGGAACTCACCTACCCTGCTGATATGTACCTCGAAGGAAGTGACCAGCACAGGGGTTGGTTCCACAGTTCTCTTCTGACTTCAGTAGGAAATCAAGGCCATGCACCCTATAAGTCTGTCCTTACCCATGGCTTTGTTGTTGACGGCACCGGAAGAAAAATGTCGAAATCCCTTGGCAATGTTATAGCGCCAGAGGAAATTATCGAGAAATACGGTGCTGAAATCCTTCGACTCTGGGCCACCTATGAGGATTATCGGGACGATATAAAAATTTCGAAAGACATCATCAACAGGCTCGTGGAAACGTACCGAAGGGTGAGAAATACCCTCAGGTTTCTCCATGCCAACATCAATGATGATTTTGATCCGGCATCGCACGGCGTTCCCTACGAACAGCTTTCCTATCTTGACAAATGGTTGTTGTCAAGGCTTCACAGACTCATCGAACGGGTGACTGAGGCCTATAATAATTACACCTTTCACGCCATCTACCATGCTGTCCAGAACTTCTGCTCTGTTGACTTAAGCGCCCTCTACCTGGATATTGCAAAAGACAGGATTTATGTTGAACACAAGAATGCATTGAAAAGGCGGGCATCCCAGACAGTTATTTTTGAAACCCTCATATCACTCCTGAAGCTCATTGCGCCTATCCTGTCCTCTACTGCTGAGGAAATGTGGTCATACCTTAAGGGTTATGTCAGAGAAGAAAGCGTCTTTCTCACCACCTTTCCGGCATCTAACAAAGAATTGATCAAGCCTGAAATCGAGGAAGAATGGGAAAAGGTTTGGCGGATCAGGGAAATGGCAAATAAAAAGATTGAAGAAAAAAGAGTAGAAAAGGTTATTGGCCATTCTCTTGACACGAAGATTGTCATTAAGGCCAGTGAGAATGATTTTGCCTTGCTCAGCAAGCTTGGTAATGAATTGAAAGATGTGTTCATTGTGTCCCAGATAGACCTGCAACAAGGGGGCACCGAGACAGACATTATCATCTCTAAGGCAGAAGGGGAGAAATGTGAGAGATGCTGGCAGTATGCGACAGAACTCAGTTCTGCCACAGGGGAATTCCCGAACACCTGTAAACGATGCGCAGATACCTTGTCTTCCTTATAGTTCCTTGCATCTTCCTGCTTGATAGATGGACGAAGCTTCTTATCATTCAAAGTCTGGCCTATCTTGAGAGCATCGAATTTGCGCCCTTCTTTTCTCTGGTTCATGTGAGAAATTTCGGCGGCGCTTTTGGGCTTTTTGCCGGCTTTGGGTTTGCAAGATATTTCTTCATGTTTCTTCCCCTCCTCATCATTGCTATCCTTATATACATGATGGTTGCATACCGCACCTCTATCGGCAAGATGTTTGCCCTGGCGCTTATTCTTTCTGGCGCTATCGGCAATGTGTATGAAAGAATACTCTATGGGTACGTCACAGATTTCCTGGATTTTTATTATCAGAGCTGGCACTGGCCGGCATTTAATGTTGCAGATATCTCTATCTCCACAGGGGTAGGGTTATGGCTCTTTGTAGAACTTCGGGAAATGATGAAAACGAGAAAGAAGTGAAGAAGGTTGAATAAGTTGATTACGTTGATTTGTTGATTTGGTCAAAACCAATAAATCAGTCAACGAATAAACCTAATCAACAGGTTCTATGGAGCTGAGGTAAGAACATGGACGATTCTTTACAGGAAGAGGAAAAAAAACTGAGACGATTGAGATTCATCATTGATTTCGCCCTTGAATACCTTCGATCTCAAAAACTGAATCACGATGAGGCCATTCGGGTGGTAGAAGGAGTCAGGAAGCATGCATTGAAACTTTTTCCTGGGAAAGAAGAAGCATTTGACATTATTTATGCTCCGAGGTTCAAAAGGGTGCTGAATGAGAAGTTTCAGAGATCGTAAAGCAGTGAAAAGCAAGAATAGCTGGATTAAAGGATTAGGGATTATAGGATTAGAAGTGCAGAAAAAGAAGTAAAGAAGGTTGAATAAGTTGATTGTGTTATTGGGTTGATTTATTAAATACTAATAAACCAGTACACCAATAAACTTAATCAACTTGATTTTGATATGTATTTGTGTATTTGGGGACGTTCTTGAAATGTTGAAATGTTGACGGCATCGCGGAACTCAAAACGCGAATCGCGAAATGGGCTGAATAGCTGGCAGGTTTGAAAACTTGCAAGCGAATAAGAGGAAGAGGGGTAGTTCATGAGAATAATTAAAAA